>ERZ795030.716-NODE-716-length-49142-cov-35.088842_pt1 | contig 49142 bp, 43 predicted proteins | sample MGYA00375122_ERZ795030 | MGnify/ENA primary metagenome ERZ795030 (study PRJEB30165, sample SAMN05720146) | activated sludge metagenome | isolation source: anaerobic digester from wastewater treatment plant | place: Japan | collected 2015-04-20 ... | reverse complement strand
CCTTTATCTTAGCTAGCTCCCTAGCAGCGAGAACTTGTTTTTGGAAATCATCGGACAAAGTCGTTGAGACCTCTTCTGCAAGGGTTTTAGCAGCAGCATATTTCTCTATTTGATAGGCCTTTTCGGCTGCTGCCATAGCATTAGAGGCGCTTTCATATTGCTTTGGATAATCCGATTTAAGGTCCACTTGATCAGCCCAGGCTATGCGAGCTTTTGCGTCTGCAATTGCCTTTTCTGACGCAGCTTTGTCTTTCTCAAGCTGATCGAGGCGAGCCTTTTCGCGTATCTCTGCTTCTTGCTGGACGAAGGAATCTGATAAACCTATATAGTTAGATACCTCATTGGTCTCGAATATTGCAGCGCTATATTTCAATTCCCTCTCAAGAGCTTTTGCATTATCGAGATGCAGACTGGCTTCGATCAGATAAATATTATCTTCCAGTCCAAGCTCAGAAGCCCTGTCTTTTGCTTCTGCAAATCTGGCTTCGGCTTCTGCAATGGCGCTGGCGGCATCAAAGGCCATGGCTTGCGAAATATCGCGTGCGGCTTCGAAGACTGTAGCTGCATCGATATAGTTGGAATAGGCACTGATATAGTCGGCCTCTTCCATGTTTTTCTCTGCTTCCGCAAATAAATCAAGGGCATTTTGATATTCGTCAGGAGCATTTAGGTCAGCGTTTACCTTTATAGCTTCATCTTGGGCTGCTATAGCCTTGTCTTTGGCTTCGAGTGCCTTAAAATTTGAACCCTTGGAGTTCACTTCATAATAGTACTCTTTGGCTTCTTTTAGCACTGAGGTAGATGCTGCAATATCCTCGATACTGCCTTTCTGCCATAGATCCTGCGCTTCTTTGTATTTTTCTTCGCCCATGACTAAGTACATTTGGATGCTTTCGTAACTCGAATAGCCATTAATTTCGATGTTTTCCCTAAGCTTATTGACTTCTGCAGCTATAGCTGAATTTTCGAATGCAGCAGTGGCAAGTTTGTAGGAATCAATAGCGTCCAAAAAGCGGGAGTCATCGGCATATATTTCAGCTTGAGCGCAATACTGCAGGCCGATATCATACTGGGCAGAGGCCATCATTGGCGCATCGGCATCCATAGCTATGGAGCGCATCAGTTCTGCTCCATTTCTCTCCATTTTGACCATTTCTGGGCATATCAGATTGCCTTCCTGAATGAGCTCGTCCCATGTCGAAACGACTTCGGCAAGTTCGTCCTTTAGAGGATATGCCTTTGCTCCATCGTATTGAGCTGGTGCTTCGACGAGGTCCTTGTATTTTGCGGATACAGTATCGTGTTTTTTGTTTGCTTCTTGGAATTTGTCGGAAAGTATTGAGTCTAGGCCGAATTTAATTGCCTCGTCTTTTAGATCATTTGCTTGTTCGAATAGACTTTGCAGCTCAGATTTCTCTACAGAAGGCTTTTCAACTTCAGCCTCTGGCTGAACTTGAGGCTGTTGTGGCTCGCTTTCAGCTACGGACGGGGGAGTTTCTGCTCCCTTTGGTACCTGACCGGCTTGGGTGGCGCATGAAGCTAGCACAAGTGCCACTATAGCCAGCAGAGGGAGAAACCTTTTCACAAATTTCATTACTACCCTCCTCGGATATTTCGGTCTTTTCTTCAATGATATAACTATATCAAGATTGAGTAAACATGAAAAGCAAGATTTCTTTGTAAAAGACGCCTCCTTCATATCTAATTAATTTATCGAAAACTATATCAAACCAATTTTAATTATATCACTTCCTAGCTTTCATAGCAGGGATATTTGCTATAAAATTGTCATAAATTTCTTCTCTATAGTATAGTTTCGGCAAGGATTGCTAATTCTATGAGCAAAGTCTATAGCAAATTCGATTTTGTTGGTAAGAACAAAAGGCTAGAGAGCTTTCTCATTTTTTGTTTATATGCCTGTTTTATATTTTTATTGACGACTTGCAGCAGTGATTCTCTATCTTTTCCAGAAGGCTTTGTCCAATTTTATCCAAAATTAGAGGCATGGGAAAATCGTAGTGAAGGCTTCACTTTAGTATCTATTTCGAGCGCAGATGGAGCACAAGGTTTCTTTGAATGGGATGCAGAGGGTATTTACGGGCGTATTGTGGAAGTGGGTGCGAGCAAAGATGTTCGTTTTTTTTCGATAGGAGATGGAGGCATGAATGGCTTGGCATTGGAGGCAAAGAAAAAAGGAAAATCACTTGAGATATTCTATAATTCTATGCTTCAAAACTCCTATGTATCTCAAGGAGAATCTAATCAACATAAAATTTCTGTAGATCGATTAAAAGCGATTGAGGATCTTAGATTGCTCGGTGGTATGTTCGAAGAAACCCAAGAAAACGGGCGCAAGATTTCTATGCGTTTACAATATCTTGTGTCTAGAAAAGACTTTGAAGAAAGGGCATTTGACGATTTTCTCCGCCGAGGAAATTCTCCCTATAAGATGGCTGAATTCAGAAGGGCTCGGCTAGAAGCTTCTTCCCTTGTTAAATATGATTTACCAGAAGATTCTGGAAACTCGGATTCTGAGTCAACGAAAAACGTCTCTAAAGAAGACAGATCAAGCCGGGTTCAATATTGGTTGCCTCCTATCGAATACTATGAGATCCAATATCCCATATATATCAGCGAAAATATAATTTGCGTTGCGACCCAGTATTATTTATTCAATGGAGGAGCGCACGGTTCGGCTTCGACAGATCTTGATATCATAGATCGAAAGACTGGCAAACGGCTTGAAGTCGGTGATGTTTTAGTAGGAGATTGGAAAATAGCTCTCGGGCCAAAGCTCAAGGCAGAATTGCTTAGGCAGAGCAGATATTGGAAGGCTTCGGGAAGTGCTGCCAAAGTTCAGAACGATAAAAATATCTCCATCGAAGATCTTCGCGAGCTTGGATTATTCGAATCTGATATATACCCATCCGACAAAATATTCTTGTGCAAAACAGGAATAGGCTTTGAATACGATCAATACGAACTCGCTCCTAGATATTTTGGAGAGTTCATCATATTGCTTCCGTGGGATGAACTAAAGCCTTTCCTTAATCCAGCGTTTTTTACTGATGGACAGATATTAGGCTCGATCTAAGCTTTTTCCAGGTTGAATATCCAAGCCTTATCGCCTGCTTCTACTGTAAAGCCATTTATCATGGCTTTGTCTATATCCTTCCAATCGATTCTTAGGGCTAAGGTCTCATCAGCTACCATTTGACCGAAGCGGTCCAGTGCAGCCCTAAGTTCATCATCGCCGGAAACCTCTAGGATAATCCTATCGGTCACATCGAGACCTTTTTCCTTCCGGGCATTCTGTATTCCTCGGATTAAGTCGCGCACATATCCTTCATAGAGCAATTCGGAGTCAATATTGGTATCGAGCGCTACAGTAAGGCTACCTTCATTTAGGACCTTGAGGCCTTGTTTTTCCTCGCGGATTATATCTACTCGGGAACTATCTAGGATTAATTCTTTGCCTGAGCTCAGGGTGAGCAAGATATGCTCCTCATCTAGGAGACGAGCAATTTCTTTGCTGCTCAGGTTGGCGATTTTTTCTGCAGCTTCCTTCATATAAGAACCAAGCTCTTTGCCCAGTACACGGAAATTGGCTTTAGCGTGATATTCGACGAGATCCTCTTCTTTTTCATGGATGACCACAGCTTTGACATTGAGTTCTTCTCGGAGAATGTCTTCCATTCGCGCCAAAACTTCGCGTTCTTCCGGAACTCGGCTGATAAGTTGAATCGATGCAAGAGGCTGGCGTATTTTAATATCATTGGCCACTCTGAGAGATCGCCCCATAGTAACGGCCTGTCGCACAATGCGCATATCGCGCTCTAATTCGAGGTTGCGATACTTTTCTTCTGTTTTAGGCCAGTCTGACAGATGGATCGATTCGGGTTCCATTTGAAGCTTTATGTTCTGATAGATTGCCTCTGTGACAAATGGAATTACGGGCGCCATGACTAAGGTAAGTCGGCGAAGAACACGGTAGAGGGTCTTATAGGCATTCTTCTTATCTGTATCGTTTTCTGATTTCCAGAATCTGCGTCGCGAACGACGGATATACCAATTGTTTAAACTGTCCACGAATTCGACAGTCGGGGCTATGGCTGCTTGTAGATCGAAGGTTTCGAAACCGGTCGTCACATCGGCAATCATTTTTTCGCATACAGATAGTATCCATTTGTCCAGAGGATTTTCGACTTGCGTGCAGTCTAAATCTTCAGCCACAAAGCCATCAATATTTGCGTATGTGACAAAAAAACTATAGGCATTCCAAAGTGGGAGGATTACGCTCTTTAGAACATCCTTGACACCTTCGTCTGAATAGCAAAGGTCTTCAGCCTTTATGACAGCTGAATTCATGAGAAAGAGTCTTAGGGCATCGGCACCGAATTTGTCCATTACTTCGGAAGGATCGGTGTAGTTTCTTAGGCTTTTAGACATCTTTTTGCCATCTTCGGCCAATACAAGGCCATTGACGACACAAGCCTTAAAGGCAGGCTTGTCAAAAAGAGCTGCGGCAAGGATTGTCAATGTATAAAACCAGCCTCGCGTTTGGTCGAGACCCTCACAGATAAAATCTGCTGGGAAGTTGGATTCGAATTTTTGCTTGTTTTCGAAGGGATAATGATTCTGCCCGTATGGCATTGCTCCAGATTCGAACCAGCAATCGAGAACTTCAGGAATTCGATGCATGGTTCCACCGCAGCTGCATGGAAGCGTAACTCTATCGAGATAATGCTTATGCAGGTCTTCCGGCACTTTGCCGCCGAGCTCTGCAAGTTCTTTACGAGAGCCTACACAGATGGTCTTTCCGCATTCATCGCATTTCCATATGGGAAGCGGGTTGCCCCAATATCTATTTCGGCTTATCGCCCAGTCTCGCGCATTTTCTAGCCATTTTCCGAATCGACCATCGCGAATATGGGCAGGTACCCAGTAGATGCTTTTGTTGGCTCTAAGCATGGATTTTTTGATTGGCTCGATCTCAACGAACCAGCTAGAGATTGCACGGTAGATAAGTGGGCTTCCACAGCGCCAGCAATGCGGGTATGCGTGAACTATTTGGTCGCGCTTTACGAGTTTGCCTTCATTTTTAAGCCGATTCATTATCGCTTTGTCTGCATCTTTTACGAATAATCCCTTATAATCTGGAACTTCTTCAGTAAATCTGCATTCTTCGTCGACTGGGCATATAGTAGGAATGCTGGAGCCACGCAATACTTCGTAATCTTCTTCACCAAAACCTGGTGCTGTATGAACTATTCCAGTTCCCTCTTCAGTAGTAACGTGCTGGCCAAGTACGGTCACAAATGCACCTTTTTCAGCCAAGAAGGCGAAGTAGGGGAATAGTGGTTCGTATCGAATTCCGGTAAGTTCGCTGCCTTTTTTCTTCCATGAAAATTTCAATGATTCAGGATTCTTATAATAGTCGCTTAATCTTGATTCAGCAAGAATATATCGTTCTTTTCCATCGATTACACAGGCATAATCGATATCTGGGCCAAGACAAAGAGCGAGGTTTGAAACCAGTGTCCATGGGGTAGTTGTCCATGCTACGAAATATGTAGATCCGTCAGCTAGATCTGCAAGAGAAGGATCATCTAGCGATATTGGCAGGCCTGTTATTCTAAACCTCACAGTAATCGCAGGGTCGCTTACATCCTCATATCCCCCCAGTGAAAGCTCATGATTAGATAATACTGTAGAACATCGCGGACAATATGGGAGAATATAGTGGCCTTCATATATGAGTCCCTTGTCCCATAGGGATTTGACTACCCACCAGATCGATTCCATATAATCAGGTTCCATAGTTTTATAGTCATGATCGAAATCGACCCAGCGGCCGAGGCGAGTAACGATCTGGCGCCATTCTTTTACATATCGAAGGACAGAACCTCGGCAAGCCTCATTGAATTCGGCGATGCCATAGCGCTCAATGTCGGTCTTTGAATTTAGGCCAAGTTCTTTTTCGATAAGGTTCTCTACTGGTAATCCGTGACAGTCCCATCCAAAGCGCCTTTCTACATGATAGCCTCGCATTGTTTTGTATCGAGGGAAAATATCTTTGATCGTACCTGGTACAAAGTGGCCAAAGTGAGGGAGTCCAGTTGCAAAGGGAGGGCCATCATAGAAACTGAATTCTGGTGCACCTTCACGCTGCGAAACTGACTTCTGGAATATATTCTGTTCTTCCCAAAATTGAACGATCGATTCTTCCTGCTTAGGGAAGTTGACCTTGGGGTCAACAGGCTTATACACGATATCCTCCTCGATAATGTCACGAATAATGCTGTATGTTGCAAATCCTTTCAAGAGGAGGAAGTTAAATGCGAAGATGATGGAAACAAAAATGCGCAAGAATCGCGAAAAATATTGCAAAATAAGAAGGGCTTCCAAGGCGGGTGCCAAGATATGCGGATTAGTACAGTAATTCAATGTGGATTTGCTAAAAAGAGAGATTGTGATATAATAATAAAAAATAATATCAAGATCTGCAGCTTACAGAATGGCAGGTAATGCATGGATTGAGAACCCGGAGGCATAATTTGATGCGCACCGAAGGAATTGATATTGATTTCCGGTTTTTAGAAGATATTCAAGATGTGGAAGGCATCCGGAGGATAGTTATCCGTGTTTCAGAAGGCAATATCATAGTAACCAGATCAGAAGACCCACGGCTGCGATATTTTGTGGAACTTCAAGGGGTTCCTGGAGAGATCGACACATGGTCTTGCAGGTTTCGGCGAGCCGAGAGCATCGCGATTATCGAAGCAATAGGGAATGATTTTGTTAGAATCGGAAAATGCAATATTTTTATCCCTTCTCATATATCAGATATTGAAGTGCATTCCTCTAGAGGATCGATAGAGATTCACGATATTCCTGCAAATGTTCTTGCCATTACCGATCGGGGAGACATTAGCATTTCGAATGCCAAATTTGTAGAAGTCTCGAGCGTCAATGGCAATATCATAGTAGATAACAGTGAAGGATGTTCTGCGCGGAGCATAAACGGCACTATTAGGTGCTCGAGAATTGCAGGTTCAGTCCAGGTGGAGACTCAGAGCAGTTTTGTCTTGATAGATCAGGTCGAAAAGAATGTAGCAGCAGTATGCGATCAGGGAAAGATAATCACACGCAGAGTCAAGGGAAGAGTTAGACTCATTTCCAACAAGGGCGATATCGAACTGGAAGTGAGCGGTGCATTTGGTGGCGGAGAAGTCCAGACATATTCAGGCGATATATCCATACAGCTCGAATATAGCAGCATAGAATTCAGAGCAGAAACGCTTTCGGGTCGAATAGAAGCAAGCTTTCCAGTCAGCGCTTCCGGCATAGGGCCTCAGCGCTGTACCTTCCGTACAGGAGAAGGGTCCAGACGCCTCTATGTAAAGAGCATTCTTGGCGATATCGAGATTTCTTGAGTCTTTTGTTCTTTGGGCTACTATCAGAAGAATTATTGCAAAATAACTCTTATAACTAATTTCCTCATCTATAAATAATCATTCTTCGAAGAGTTGTCTTATCTGATCCGCATATAGCTCATTGATCACATGGCGCTTTAAGTCGAGTTTTGCCGACAATTCGCGCCCCTCCTCGAAAGGAGAAGGCAAAAGAGCAAAGTGATATATGCGCTCGAAAGGCTTAAATCCATTCTTTATGCTGATATAGCTGTTTATCTCGCTATTGATGAGTTCTTTTACTTCGGGCTGTTCCAATAGCGACGGATAATCGTTGAATGGAATATCGTTCTCTTCTGCCCAAGCGGTAAGGACCTCCTGGTTTGGTACGATGAGAGCTGCTAGATATCTTTGGTCTTGGCCAACTACTGCAGCTTGCTGAATATATGGGCTCTCGCACAATCTCTGTTCTATTGGCAAAGGCTCGATATTTTCCCCTCCACGCAATACTATCGTGTCTTTTACGCGGCCGATTATCTTAAGCTCACCATGGATAGTGAACATACCGAGATCACCAGTGTCCAGCCAGCCATCCTTGGAGAGCACTTTTTCAGTGAGGTCGGGCCTCTTGTAATATCCAAGCATAACTTGAGGACCGCGGACATGAATAACGCCCTTTTGCCCTGCAGGAAGCACATTCCCTCGCTCATCTACAATGCGAACCTCTGTTCCTCGGTGTACTGGACCTACTGTGCCTGTTACTGGATGATTTCTCAACCTTACGCTTATTACTGGTGCAGTTTCAGTCAGGCCATATCCTTCGAGTATTAAAATTCCGATAGCTTCAAAAAAGTGATCGACTGAAGGCGGCAAGGCTCCTCCGCCAGAAACGCCTGCAATGAAACGCTTTCCAAGCTTCTCCTTGATTTTTTTAAACACAAGCGCATCGCCTAAAGCGCGCAAAGGGGTAAGGAGCGCGAAGGGAATTATTGATATAGAAATATCGACAAATCGCGATCTAGGAGAGAATTTTGGCAGCTGGTCGTAAAGCATATTCTTGAAATATGCATGTGCCTTTCCAATGCCTACGAACATCGAGAACATAGACTTGGTGAGTCCTCCACTCTGGCGGATTGTCTTGTCCACTCCATCCTTTACGGATTCCCAGATGCGAGGAACGGTTGAAAACCAGTGGGGCTGCACTACCTCCATATCTTCCATAAGAATCGAGCCTATAGGCTTGGAATAAGCAATTGTGCATCCGGCTTGTAGAAGAATGTATTGGACAGCTCGCTCGAATGAGTGCCAAATTGGAAGCACCGAAAGAAACACCTCGCCACTATTAACTTCAAGCAAATACGGGAAGTATTCGGTTTGGTGGAGAAAATTACCATGGCTAAGCATGACGCCTTTTGGTTCACCCGTGGTACCAGAAGTGTAGATTATGGTAGCAAGATCAGCTCTTGTGCCTTTTTGAGCCTCTTTTTGATAGAAATCTGGATCATTCTTATAGAGTGATAGGCCTTTCTCCATGATTTCAGAGAATATAGAAATAGTGAGCCCTGCCTGCCTTGCTTCTTCGGCAATTTGCGATGATGGTGGATCGATTAAGATTATGGACCGCAGATTGGCATAAGGAGCTTCTATAAGCGACATTGAGTTGAAAGAAATGCGGCCTTGTTTGACATCGAGGATTTTTTTTAGTTGGCGTTCGTTTTCAAGAATGGTGGTCGAACATTCGCTCCAGCTTAGAATATATGCTATTTCCTGGGCTGTTGCATCGCAGCCACGCGGAACATCGACGGCCCCAATTCCGAGCATAGCGAGGTCCGCAAGAAGCCATTCTTTTCGGTTATCTGAAATAAAACCTATATTGTCTCCTCTTTTAATGCCAAAATCACCTAGCCCAAGCGCAAATATGCTGATTTCCTTGAGGAGTTCACCATAAGTTATAGGTTGAAAATCGCCTTGCGCATCTTTAGAAAGCTGTACTGGGACATTGGGCTGTCTTTGAGCGATTTCAATGTACATCTGAGGGATTGTATTTGCCATTGCTAAAACCCTCCATCCAACTATTTTGACATTATTACCATAAATGTAAAATTGAAAATAGTCAAGCTGCCGCGTTGACTATTTGGCCATTGATAGGATATAACTTTCCCGCACATGTTCCATAGATCGGGCTTTGTTAAGGAACGGATGTGCGGATAAGGCGAAGCCCACTTTGCATTTTTTGTATGCAGGAGGATTAGTGTGAGCGTACGTATCAGGCTCAAAAGGTTTGGTGCCAAGGCCAGACCATATTATCGTATTGTCGTCATGGATTCCCGCTCGGCTCGCGATTCCAAGACTATTGATGAGATTGGATACTATCATCCAATAGAAGCAGAGGACAAGCAGATAAGCATAAATGAAGCCAAAGTAAGAGAGTGGCTTGCAAAAGGTGCCCAACCCTCGGACACTGTGCGTTCTCTTTTGAATAAAAAAGGCATCCAGCTAAAATGAGCAGCGAGAACACTATGGAACGCGATCTTGTTGAATATATTGTTAAATCACTAGTCGATCATCCTGAATCCGTCGATATCAAGGTAGTAGAGGGAGAGAAATCGACAATTCTCGAGCTAAGGGTTGCAGAGAGCGACATAGGCAAGGTCATAGGAAAAAATGGCAGAATCGCTCGTGCGATTCGGACTATTCTTTCTGCTTCTGCATCATCCAAGTCAAAACGTGTGATCTTGGAGATTCTTGACTGAGTTTGATTTTTCATTATGCATGATAGGCAAAAACCAGAATATCTCGCTGTGGCAAGGCTCGGTGCCGTAAGGGGTCTGGCAGGTGAGCTCAGATTATTCAGCTATTCGGGAGAGTATTCGCACATCGAAGGTGCTCAAGAATTCTTTTTGGGCGGTAGAGAAGGATTGAAAGATGCCAAGCCCATAAGAGTTTTGCGTTTATTAAAGGCAAGCTGGGGGGTAAGCATAGTATTCGAGGGATTTGAAACGCCCGAAAAAGCTCGCCAGTTAGTCGGACGGGATATCTTTCTGCCGAGGTCTGAGGCCAGTCCCAAAAAATCTGGAGAATACTATATCGCGGATCTTGTTGGAATGACAGTAATAGCCGACGGAGCGAATGTTGGGATGATCACTGCAGTTATCGAGGGAGCAGAAAGCGATCTCTTGGAAATTCAGAGAGATCTAGAAGAAAGAATCCTTGTCCCCTTCCGAAAGGAATTCGTCGGCAAAATCGACGAAGAGAAGGGCGAACTCGAGATTATTAGCCCATGGATTCTGGAATGAGAATCAAGCTGCTTTCGCTATTTCCAGAGATTCTTGAAGCTTATTTTTCTGCTTCCATAATGAAACGCGCTGTAGCTAAGGGGCTCATATCTTATGAGCTTGTCAATATAAGGGACTATGCTTTTGATCGCCATCGTAAATGTGACGATGAGGTATTTGGAGGTGGCCCAGGCATGCTGATGAAGCCAGAGCCTTTAGATAGGGCTCTTGCAGCGGCGGGGTCTCCAGAACTGAGGACAATCTATGTTACCCCGTCCGGTAGGCTTTTCAATCAGGCGATGGCGCTGGATTTTGCCCGCGAGGAAAATCTTATATTTCTTTGTGGCCGATATGAAGGAATAGATCAGCGAATAATCGATACAAGAATTACGGATGTGGTTTCTATTGGGGATTATGTGCTTTCGAGTGGAGAGATAGCGGCGATGGTTGTGATCGATGCGGTGTATCGCCTTATACCCGGTGTTATTTCAGGTGACTCTCTTTCGGAAGAGAGTTTTTCAAAAGGCCTTCTAGAGTATCCCCAGTATACAAGGCCTGCCAAATATGATAATTTATTTGTCCCAGAAGTATTGGTGAGTGGAGACCATGCAGCGATAGAGCGATGGCGACTCAAAGCGAGCCTTATAAAAACGCTCGTATACAGACCAGAGCTTTTGCAAAATATCGATCTGACCAGTGAATTAGGCAGATTGTTAAAAGAAGTGATAGACGAAGGGGGAGGACATGGACCTCATACAGCAGATTCAAGCGGAACAGATTCGAACAGACCTGTCTGATTTCAGGGTCGGAGATACCGTCCGTGTAAGCTTTAAAATTGTAGAAGGCAAGACTGAGCGAGTTCAAGCCTATGAAGGGCTTGTCATAGCGATTAAGAACGCAGGGATAGGGAAGACCTTTACGGTGAGAAAGAATTCGTATGGTGTAGGCGTGGAGCGTGTATTTCCTTTCAATTCACCTCGTGTCGAAAAAGTGGAGATAATAAAGGCTGGAAAAGTGCGCCGCGCTAAACTCTATTATATTCGCAGCAAGGTAGGTAAGAAGTCGAAAGTCAAGACTCTTGTTGGAGGTCGCAAGAGCCAGAAGCAGGAAGCATAATAGTTTTTAACTTCAGAGTGGTTGAATATCGAGCTGCCAGAGTCTAAGCCTTGGCAGCTTTTTTTGTAAAAAGCAAGATCTTTCCAAACAGTTTTGAAGCGAGGAGTCCATTTTTGCGCGAATTAAAGATAAGAGCGTATATGTGAACATGGTCCTTATGCTGAAAACCGATAGCGAAAAGAAGAAAAGAAGGGGAAAAGAAGAGGAAATTATTGCAGGCCAATATCTCGAGAGTATTGGCTGGATTATACTTGCTCGCAATTTTCGCAGTAGGCGAGGGGAAATCGACATTGTAGCGGTTCGCGAAAATATTCTATCTTTTGTCGAAGTCAAATCCGCAAACCGAATCACTAAGCGCGATCTCGAACATGTCATAGGAATTAAAAAGCGCACTTCTATTATAGAAACCTCTAAACTATTTCTCGTTATTAATCGAAAATATAAACGGTATCACATTCGATTTGATGTTATGCTGATACAAGAGAATGCCTGTCTGAGGCACATAGAAGGTGCATTTTCGGAAGATGGAGATGAAGCAAAAAAAGGTTTCTAGAGATATTCCAGCATGGGCTGGTTCTACTCCAGATGATTTATTGTATTCAGACTACGACATTACCGAAGAGATGAAGGCCACAAACTGGAAAAGGCTTTATGAGATCAAGCATAAGCTTGTGGATATCGACTATTTGGATGGGGCGATTGCTTCTATTGCAGAAATGGTATCAAATACAATAAGGAATAAATCGAAATGAACTCCGAACCAAAATCAAATAAGCGTCCGAACACTTCACTTAGACACGGAAAGCCAGAAAAAAAAATTGGGGAACAGCATTTTAGAAAGCGTCGATCGGCCCATGCCGCCGCACAAAAGATGGTAGACCATGCTCAAGAGAATAATGTTAGAGCGGGGAAACCATCGGCAGAGAGCCCAAGACAAGAACCCAAGATATGTAGAGTCTGCGGTAAGCCTATCTTTGATTTTGCAGGTGCGATAGCTTCAAGGGAAGACGGCGAACCCATACATTTCGATTGTGCAATTGAAATCCTTTCCAAGGAAGAGAATCTCGCACCAGATGAAAAGCTAATCTATATTGGGAGCGGTTTTTTTGCGGTTTGTGTGCAGTCACCTTCGGGTAAACTGGAAATAAGACGTAGAATCCGTTGGGAGAATCCTGGCACCCAGCAGCCGTGGCGCAAGCCGATGATTTTTTCGCCTAATTTGCCTTAGGTAACCAAAATATACTATATGCTTTTCGATGCCCTCAATGCCCCTCAGATGTCTTAAGCGCTATGCCTGCCTCAAACGTGATGGGGCTGAATCAGATCGAATCCGCAGTATGGTACTAAGGCTTTAGGTATCCTTACAGAGCCATCGGCTTGCTGATGATTCTCGAGAATAGCGATAATGGCGCGAGAACAGGCAATGGCTGTACCATTTAGCATGTGCACAAAGCGATTTTTGCCATCCTTGTCTCTATAGCGAACATTGAGTCTTCTAGCTTGATAATCAGTACAATTTGAGGTCGATGTTATTTCTCCCCATTCGCCATTATTTCTTCCTGGCATCCAGGCTTCCAAATCCCACTTGCGATAGGCTGGGGCTCCAAGATCTCCTGTGCAGGTTTCGACAACTCTGAATGGAATATCGAGGCTCGAAAAAATCTCCTCTTCAATCGAGCGGAGCTCTTCATGTATTGCCTCGGATTCCTCTGGTAGGCAGTAGACAAACATTTCTACCTTTGTGAACTGGTGTACACGGTATAGACCCTTCGAGAACTGCCCTGCGGCGCCAGCCTCACGCCTAAAGCAATGTGAAAGGCCTGCATAGCGGATTGGAAGCTGGTCTTTTTCAAGGATAGAATCGCTATGATAACCAGCGAGCGTGATTTCAGCTGTGCCTATTAGGCAAGTTCCTTCACCTTCGAGAGTATAGACATTAGATTCAGCGCCTCGTGGATTGAAGCCTATTCCCTCCAGAATCTCTGTCTTGGCAATGTCTGGCGTTGTCATAAGAGTAAAGCCGTGCTTTGAGAGCATATCCAAGGCATATCGCACTAGTGCAAGCTCGAGGATGGTTCCCTCGTTTTTTAAATAATAGAATTTTGTCCCCGAAACCTTCGTCGCCGTATCGAGGTCGAGTATATCGAGGCTCTGGCCGAGTTCCACATGATCCTTGGGGGGAAAACTGAACTGCGTTGGAGAACCGACTCTTTTCACTTCGAGATTGTCTTTATCTTCCTTTCCTCGAGGAGCCTGAGGATGAGCCATGTTGGGGATTTTGGCCAATTCTTCAGCAAAAGCTGCCTCGACTTCCTGAAGCTCTGCTTCGAGGCGAGCTATTGTCTCCTTGAGCCTTTTGCCTTCTTCTATTCGAATGGAGCGTTCTTCTTTCGATAGATTTGACTTCATGGCTTGGGCATTCTCGTTTCTGCAACGCCTGGATTCCTCGAGTTCGCGGAGCAATGCATTCTTCTTATCGTATAGGGAGATCAGCAGGTCTACATCGGCATCCATATAACGGTCGCGAATATTTTGTCGAACCGCCTCTAAGTTATCTTTGATAAAACGTATGTCTAACATGGCTAGATACTATCCAGATGAACAACAACGCGCAAGCAGGAGTTGAAGCTCAGACCAAAAACAGGATACCATTAAGTCGTGACAGAATACATAGAACACATGGAGCAACTGCGAGAGCGTCTCGCGGAAATAGATGATCTCGTTTCGAAACCGGATGTACTTCGGGATCAGAAGAATTATCGCGATCTTATGAAGGAGAGATCAAGAATTTCAGAAATTCTCGATGCATTCGATGAGACGCAAAGGCTTTGCTCTTCGATGCATGAGACAGAAGAACTAATTCAGGAAACAAAGGACGAGGAATTGAGAGAGCTTGCTGAGGAAGAGCTCGATCAGTTGAGGAATCAATCTGCTCTTGCCGAAGAGCGGCTCGAGGCTCTTCTTGCGCCACGAGACCCCATGGCCGACAAATCGGTCATCATGGAGATACGAGCAGGTACTGGAGGAGAAGAGGCTGCTCTTTTTGCTGCTGACCTATATAGGATGTATAGCCGCTATGCCGACAGCAGAGAGTGGAATGTCGAGATCATGAGTTCGAACAACACAGAGCTAGGCGGAATCAAGGAAATAATCTTTTCTATTTCTGGGGATTCAGTTTACGAGAGATTACGCCTGGAATCCGGAGTTCATAGGGTGCAGCGTGTGCCGGTCACTGAAGGTTCGGGCAGAATCCACACCAGCACGGTGACAGTTGCGGTATTGCCTGAAATGGAAGAGACAGAGATAGAGATAAGGCCAGAAGATCTGCGCATCGATGTAATGCGGTCCTCCGGTCCTGGTGGCCAAAGTGTCAATACAACCGACTCCGCTGTGCGCATTACACATATTCCAAGCGGCATTGTTGTTCACTGCCAAGATGAGAAGAGCCAAATAAAGAATAAGGCAAAGGCCATGAGAATCCTCAGGGCAAGGCTTTTCGAGATCGAAGATGATAAACGCCAAGCAGAGCGTTCCGCGGAGCGACGAAACCAAGTTGGAACCGGAGACCGTTCCGAGCGTATCAGGACCTACAATTTTCCTCAGAATCGCTTGACCGACCATAGGATAGATTTGACTCTATATAAACTAGACCTCATCATGGAAGGTGATCTAGATGAATTGCTTGATGCACTGATAGCATGGGATAGAGAGCAGGCACTAATAGCTGAAGAACGCTAGTTGTCATGACCTATCGAGAACTTATTTTTAATGAGTCTTGCAGCTTTTCTGAGAGCGATACTCCTTTTTTGGATGCTTTGTTGCTTTTAGCGCATAGCCTCGGTATATCGAAGGAAAAGCTCTTTTCGATGCTCCCCGAGTGCGCAGATTCTATTCCGCAGTCATTCTTCGATATGACAGAACGCAGAAGAAATGGCGAAAGCATAGCCCATATTCGCGGTTTTCGTGAGTTCTATGGTCGTGAATTTCTTGTCAACGATGATGTATTATCGCCACGTCAAGATACAGAGATTCTGGTAGAAGCTGCACTCGAATCCTCGAAGCTATTCGAGCCTGTAGCAGACATTGAAGAAGATCTTGAAGCAGGCAGAGAAATTTCCGTTCTCGATCTTTGCACTGGTTGTGGCGCAGTAGCAATAAGCCTCGCAGCCGAAAAGCCGTGGTTTAAGTTGACAGCCTCGGATATATCATCTGCAGCTCTCGACATTGCAAAGAAAAATGCACAAAGGCTTTTGACTGCTACTTCCTTGATTTTTGTAGAATCCGATCTCTTTTCTGCAATAGACGGAAAGTTCGAAATTATTACAGCAAACCCTCCTTATATTCCGCATTGCGAAGCAGAGCGATTTATTTCCAAAGGATGGAAGGATCCTCTTATCTCTCTAGATGGCGGTATCGACGGCATGAAGCATATTCGGAAGATAATCATGGAGGGATATGAATACTTATCCCATAATGGTGTATTATTATTAGAGATGGATCCCTACCAAACATCGGAGTCTTTGGCTCTCTTTAAAAAAATGGGTTATATAGATCTAAGAACATGGAAGGATCTTTCAGGAAGCATAAGGGTAGTAGGCGGCCGTCATGGATGAACTGGTTCAGGATTTTTCCTCGAAGATCGATTATCGCTTCAACGATGAAGAGAAAAACCTTCTTTTAAAGGCTTTAGACCATTCTCGCCATACTCATGGAGAAAGAAAGCGAGCATCAGGTGAGCCCGCCTATTACCATGATATCCGCGTTGCCGAAATACTCCTCGACCTCGGTATGGACCTAGAATCAATCCTCGCAGGCCTGCTTCATGACACAATCGAAGAGCGAATATCTGGCTTTGCCCATGAAGCGAATTCGGATAGCAAAATTGAAGGAAATCCCGCCAGCAAAGATAAATCTGCATTTGAAGACTCCCAGATTCAGTCAAGAGGGATACTGCAAGCTCCTAGAGGCGAGCGTGCATTGAAGAAAAAAGGTTCAACCACATTGAATTCCCTTCTTGCAGCCCCAGATCTTTTTATTCAGGAACAATTTGGCCCTCAAACAGCAATGATCGTTGCAGGAGTCAACAGGCTCTCTTCGGTCAAAGCAAAGAATAAAACTGTGCATGCTGCCGAAACGATGCGAAAAATGCTTTTTGCCCTGACCAGCGATATTCGCGTGATTCTTGTCAAACTAGCAGATAAACTCGATAGCATGCGCACTCTAAAATACCTACCGGAAGATCGTCAGAAAGAAATCGCCACCGAGTGCATAGATATCTACGCCCCTCTTGCTGATAGGCTCGGTATTTCCTGGCTTAAAGATGAATTAGAGGATCTATCCTTGAAGTCGCTAAACCGCGAGGTGTTCGACCAGATCAAGGATATTGTAAATTCGCGTAAGAATGAGCGCCAGGAATTTCTAAAGAAAGTGACTGATAAGATACTTTCCGCTGCTGCAAAAGAGGGGATAGATGTCGAAGTGAGCGCTCGCGCCAAGCATTTCTACTCGATATATCAGAAAATGCGCAGACGCGGAAAAGGAGCCGAAGAGCTATATGACCTTCTCGGAATACGGATTATCTGCAACAGCATCAATGATTGCTATTCCCTACTTGGGCTCGTGCATCGGCTCTGGAAACCCATCGATGGACGATTCAAAGATTATATTGCAATGCCAAAAGCGAATGGATACCAAAGCCTCCATACAACAGTAATTGCCTATGGAGGGCAACTGCTCGAGATACAGATTCGTACGAGAGAGATGCATCTTGTGGCGGAATACGGAGTAGCATCGCATTGGCTATACAAAAAAGGTACCAGGGCAGAGATTCCTAAGCTAGAAGATCTGCCCATAATAAACAAGCTAAGGCAATGGAACCAGTTTATCGCCGAAGGCGACAGCTATCTGGAAGAAATAAAGCAAGAGTTTTTGGGTGACTCCATATTTGTCTTTACTCCAAAAGGAGATATAATTGAGTTGCCCTCTGGCTCGACTCCTATAGACTTTGCATTTGCCATTCACTCTGATGTTGGGGCGCACTGCCTTGGCGCAAAGATCAATGGAGCCATCGCACCTCTAGATTCTGAGCTTCGCAATACCCAGATCGTAGAAATTATAACTTCACCCAACGCAAAGCCTAATCTCAATTGGCTCAAGATAGCTCGCACAAGCAAAGCGCGCTCAAAGATACGTCAGCTTCTTGTCCAGACCGGCCAAGCAGTAGCAATAGACAAACACATTGTTGCGGCTCGCAAGAGCGAAAAAGCTACTCAGGAAACGGTTCAAGCTCGTACTCATGGAGCCGCCGATCGGTCTCAAACCGAAGCTCGCCGCAGCGAGAGCTTTCCTTCTGTAGTGGAATTCCATAGCCTAAAGCCTGGTCTGGTGCTTCGCAGCGAGAAAGCGGGGGTCTCGGTAGGAGGTATGCGCAACATGATGATCCGTATCGCAGGCTGCTGTAAACCGGTTACTGGCGATCGCATTATAGGCTATGTTTCGCGTGGTCGTGGAATTATCGTACACCGCGAAGATTGCAGATCCATCGCTTCGATTTCAGATTTCGAAGAACGGCGTATCGATGTCAAATGGGAAGACGAAGCAATCAATACGACAGCACGCTATAGAGTAACCACCAAAAAAAGTTTCGACATTTTCTCAGAGATAGAATCTACCGTTCGCAAATGCTCAGGACGACTCAAGGAAGGCAAGCTAGGAGAGCGCGGGGATGGGACCCTTTCTGGCTTTTTTATTCTGGAAGTCGATTCACATGAAGACTTAAAGCGTGTCGCCAAGGCTTTACGAACGCTCCCAAGCATCCTTTCTATCGAAGAAGAACCGATATAATCTGGCCTTATTCAGCGCCACCAAAAGGCATTCTTAGCACTTACCGTTTCGAATCCATAGCTCGAAAAACTCTTCTTGTTGGCTTCATAAAGGTTTGGATCTATACGTACCATTACCACTTCTAGATTTTTTTGCACATAAATATCGACAAATTGGGAGACTTCTTTCTGCCCGGTTTTCATGATGATATCGCCTTCTTGAAAAATGAGTGAGGGTATGCCCCAACTCCATAAGCTGGCCATATGGCAAGCGGAGCGCAGTGGGTCTCCTTGTATTGCCATTATCTCTTCCAACAGCGCTTGACGAGCTTGCTCATAATCTGTAGCAGAAAAATAAGACGGATTTGCTTTGATCATATAGAGCTCGGTGCCACGCACGGCTTCTTTGAATGCGAAGACGGTATCGGCAGGTTTCTTGCCTGCTGGCATAATAGACTGAACACCGATCCAGGAGGAATTAGCAGCAGGCACATAGTCGATCCGAAGATTTTCGGGTTCAGATCCCTTGGGCATCGCTTTGCGCATTGCAGTCTGAAATCGACTTGTAGGTTCGTTTACGAGTTGCTCCAGCATAAGCGCCGCAAAATAAGAAGTAGTGTCTTTTGGATCTGGACCTCTGTATCGCATTTCTATTTGTATGTGGTCTGCTGGAATGCTACTATCTGGCAAGACAAGAAATATTGGTTTTGTGACGCCCGGCTTCGGAAATGAAGCTAGATTTGCTGGCCATGGATTCTTGGCTTTTGGCAGCAAGCTAAAGCGTTCTTCGATCAAATTCATAACCTGACTAGAGTCGAAGGCACCTGAAATTGATATGCAAGCATTGTTGGGAACAAGCCAGGAAGATGCGATGTTATTCAACTGAGCAGCATCTGCTTTTTCTAAAACATTTTCGGCTCCTAATATATCGGTTCTAAAAGGTGCTTTAGAAAAAAGCTTATTATTGATTGCCATCGAACTTAGAAGATCATTATCAGAGGTTTCATTCTGAATGAGAGCCAAGACAGACCGCTTTGCCAACTCTATGCCATCTATTTGAGCAAGAATGAATTCTCTTCTTTCCAGCGAAAAGAGATAGAGAAAAGTGTCAAGAGCTGGGATTAGGTTCTCTTTTTTGAACATTATACCAAATTCAAATCTATCGATCCCTACGCCACCTATTATATTCTCTGCTTCGAGCACATCTATCGCGGCAGCAGGCTCTGGAATGCCAGGATTCGCTGCAGGACCATTAAATAGTACGTATTCCAAAAGCTTGAATAGACCTGCAGTTGAAGCTGTTTGAGAATTAGCCCCCGCGCGATAGGCAAGGATTATAGATATATCTTCTTCATATTCGATGGGATTGAGACATACTGTCATTCCGTTTGCGAGAGTCTTGATTTGACATTGTGCAGAAGCAGAAAAGCCTTTTGCAAGCACTAAAAAGAGAATGGCTATCCATAGAGATCTGCTATTATGTTCCACCTGCTTATACTAAAAACTGAGCACTTTGTTGTCAATCTTGCGGTGTAATGTCGTCCTTATCTATCTGTGAATCATTTTCTGTGTGGTATTCGCCTTGTGAGAAATCTCCAAAAAGACGTTTGCGAGAGTCTTCGAGCCAATGAGAAACCTCATCGCGGGTAAAAAACATATCTTGCTTTTGAGGATCGAGGAAGAGTTTCCATGGCTCGACCTTTAGTGCTGATGAAATCTTCAGAATTCCTTTACTAGAAGGGAAATTTCTTCCGGTCTCAATATTTGCGATAAAACCAGGAGAGAGGTTAGCCAGATGTGCGAGCTCTTCCTGCGACATCTGGAGAATAACCCTTCTTAAGCGAAGATTAGAAGCGAAGCAATATCGCACGTAATCCATTTAATATACATTACCTCAATATGAGGCTTGTCTCCGCACCGAGAGCATGCAAATTACCTTCTATAACGAAGGATTAAACCAATAAATTTAGATCCATCCTAATTTTTTCAAAAATGATTGACCACTCTATAGAGAATATCTACAATGCATTCATGTTTATGCAAGAAGTATATAAAAAAAGAAGGCAAGCATTCTTAAAAGCGATCCGCGATCGAGGAATAACGAGAGGCACAGTTTTATTGCTTGCAAATAGTCACTGTCCTCGTAACTATCCCGATAACTGCTATCCCTTTAGGCAGGATTCCTCTTGGTTATACTTGATAGGCCTAAATATTCCTGATCTCGCCTGCACTTTGGACATTGAAAGTGAGGAAAGCTGCCTTTATGCCGAAGAGCTAGGGCTTGAGGAGATCATCTGGACAGGAGAATTGCCTTCTCCTGTAGATCAAGCCTATAGCGTAGGCATTGAGAAAGTCTTACCGACTTCATATCTCTCTAATAATGTAAAGCAAACGCTAAAGCTTAGAGAGCCTGTCTTCATTCTTCCTCCTTATCAAGATAGAAAGATTGCGCAACTTTCTGAGATATTCGGCACCGCTAGATCTAGCTTAGAGGAGCTTATCTATCGATATATCGATCCACGTGTAATCATGGCTCTTGTAAGTGTGCGAGAGATAAAAGAACCCGAAGAACTCGCTGAAATTGAGCGGGCTGTATCTATCACCAAGAACATCCATGAAGAGCTTTTGCATCAACTAAAGGCAGGATGGACAGAGAAAGATGCGGCAGGTTTTGTGCTATCTCGCGCTAGCGCGCAAGGCTGTGAACTCAGCTTCGCAACTATTGCAACCTGTCGCTCTTCAGTCCTACACAACTCCCCCACCGAGCATATAGCCACAGCGCATGATACCTTTCTCTTAGATGCTGGTGTAGAAACACCTTTGGGCTATGCAGGGGATCTTACAACGACATTCCCTGTAGGACCAAGCTTTAGCCATCAATCGAAAGAAATCTACCAAGTTCTATGTGAGTCCTTTAGAACAGCCACAAATGCACTTGCTCCTGGAGTGAGGTTTCTCGATGTGCACAAGAAAGCTTCTCTGACTATCACAAAAGGTCTTATGTCTTTAGGCCTTATGAAGGGGGATCCGGTCGAGGCCGTTGAATCGGGTGCACATGCTTTATTCTTTCCTCACGGTTTAGGTCATCAGATTGGCCTGGATGTCCATGACATGGAAGGTCTAGGCGAAGACTATGTAGGATATGGTGAAGAATTAAAGCGAAGCGAGCAGTTTGGATTGCGCTCGCTCAGGCTTGCAAAGACGCTTAAGCCAGGGATGGTCCACTCGGTCGAGCCAGGGATATATTTTATTCCTCAGCTTGTGCAAAAATGGCGAACTGAGCGTATCTGTGAAAATTTCCTAAACTATGATATTATTGAAAAATGGATGCCGGTTGGGGGGATGCGCATTGAGGAAGATTGGTGCATAATTGACAAAGGAGCTAGGAGATTAGGGCCAGCATTCGACAAGAGCATTGAAGCTATAGAGAATGTAAGGGCAAATAGATGAAAACTGTATTCATCTCTGCATTTCTCGAGGATTCAATTGTTGTAAAAACTATGCTCGAATCTGCTGGTATTCCAGCTGAAGTACTCTCTGATCAGATGCTGGATATAAATCCCTTTTATTCGATAGAACCAAAAGGTGCAAAGGTAATTGTTCCAGATAGTGCAGAAGCAGATGCTAAAGCAATAGTTGCAGATTATAAGGAGCACAAAAAGTCGAATAAGTAATTCTCGATCATTTTGTTAGTTATTATTAGGAAATGTTGTATGAAAAGAAAGTTGTTTGTTCCGATCATGATTACACTGGTAAGTTTGCTTTTGATCGGACTATTGATTTATTCTATTCAGAGGCATATTGCAGGTCGAAGTTTCGAATCTGTCAATAATGCGATTTCAAGCCTCATCGAGATACAAGCGTCTGCCCTCTACAACGGCTGTTTTTCACGTAACCAAACCTATTACTTAGTTATAGAAGAGAAACTTGCGGATGCAAATATCCTTGTGCAGAAAGCAACTGATTCCTTTCCCTTGATAGATCTGGTAGAAATTGTAGAAGGCAGGCCACCAGCAGATAGTTTTGATGTCATTCTCGATGGAGAACTATTGCGAATAGAGTGTCCAATCCGCAACGGCGACGATGAAACTACCGTTCCAAATATGGTTGGCGTGGCGATTATCCAGGCCCAGAGACTATTAGATACTGTCTCGGCTAAGGATTTCAGGATCGATTTAGTGCATGGTAGAAAGACCACTTATGGAATTCCAATATCTGCTAATTTCACAAGCCATAGCTTATTGGATTCCATCATTATAGTACTGCTTATAGGGTTTATCGCTGTTTCCATTTTTCAGCATTATTATAGGAAAGCTAACACCTTTCTGGATACTCGCGGTCTCGAATCTATCATATATCTCTTTGAGCAGACTGAAAGAATCTCTGCGAGCCATTCGAGGAATGTTGCCATGCTTGCTCTTTTTGTTGGGAAGAATATCGGATTTAGAGGCAAAAAACTCAAGGATCTCTATATTGCTGCACTGCTCCATGATATTGGTAAAATAGGTATACCAAACAACATCCTTACCAAAAATGGCAAGCTCGATTCATGCGAGTTTGTACAGATGAAACAGCATCCAGCGATTTCTGCGCGTATTCTTAGGAACTTTAAGGAATATGAGCGACTTAGCCCAATTGTGCTCTATCACCACGAGAGAGAAGATGGTTCCGGATATCCCGAGGGCTTGACAGGCAAGGATATTCCCTTGGAGTCAAAGATCATCGCCGTAGTCGATGTATTCGAAGCACTTGTAGGAGAGCGCCCTTATCGCGATCCAATATGTCCTCTAAGTGCATTCCAAAAAATGAAATCAATGCCGCTGGATCAAAAAATAGTAAGTTTACTTATAGATCACTATGGAGAACTTGTTTCTTTTAGGCCACCGCGGTGGGCTCTGTCTTATAGTCCATGGCTACTTGCTTCATGAAAAGTGCGAATCTGAGCGTCTTGATGCATAGACTTTAGATCCATCGGCTTTTCTATATGGATTTCTGAGATTGCGACAAATAGATCGATAGGTGTTGCATGCATCATAATATCGTTCGGCATCCTTGAAACTCGAGAATTCATCGCAACGAAAGAGCTCGAGCAAGAGAGGAAAGCGCGGATCCCTTATCAGCTCCTCTGTCTTTTGAATAGGAAGCGTAGGCAATGCCGCTGGCATCATATGATAGCGAATGAGGAATTTGACATCTTTTTGGATTTCTTCGGAGAAGCCTAAACGAGAAAGAAATTTTTCTGCACGTCTTGCTCCTAATTCAGCATGTCTGTCGAAGCGATGGCCTTCATAGCTTTTCGATTCCCATTTCCCGATATCATGGAGAAGCAGAGCAAGTGAAAGAATAAGATCCCGATTCTTTCGATACGAAAATGTCTGCATAGTATGGTTCCATCCATTACCTTCGGGATGGAAGTCCTTTGAATGATCGACATTGTCGAGAAGCGCGATTTCGGGCCATTCTCGCGCAATAAATCCGCTTTGCTTGAGTACTTCAAATCCGGAGGCTGGATAGGGCCCAGAAAGAATGCCTACAAGAAGATCTCGCTGTAAAAGGATAGATGGCGAAGTCGGAACAGAAAGTGATTTAGGTAAGCTAGGAGGAATCTCAGAGAAGGTAGCCATGAGGGTGAAATCGAATAATGACCTTTCTAGCTCTGGAGACTCTGAGAAGAGTGTGGGAATGCTTCGAAGCTTAAGGGAATTATATATATTGCCTTTATCGTAGAATACGCCATTGGAGGGATTTCTTCTGAAATTCATCCAAGGATTACCAAGGTCTTCTTCTAACGCATCTTCGCTACAGATAAATCGCGCTTCATCGTATAGAGATGCATCGGCATAGGGTAGACCAGGGTATTCCAGAGAGGCAAAAGCTCGAGCTAACTCTATCAGCGAACATTGTACCGCAAGAAATTTTATTGGCCGAGGTTTCTCATCGAAATATGAATCAAGCGCTGTAATGCCATATTCGAAGAAAAGCAAGTTCGCTTTTTCGAGCTGTGTATAAATATTAGTCATTTTCCCTTCATGACAGGAATTGTTGACATAAGCTTCGTAAATAATTCTGATTTGGGATCTGCTCCCAATAAAACACTATGCTCTTCGTCTCCAAGGCGGTATCTCAAAGTAAAAATTGTAAAAGGAGGACTAAAAAGAAAGTCGAAGAAATGCTTTTTGGGCAGCTCGATCGATGTTATCAAGGCTAAGGGTAAAACGATGTCCGAGGCTGGTTCCTTAGGGACTTTAGGTGTAGCCATTCTAAATAGAGATTGGAACCAGTTCTCGCCTGGAGTAGGCCGAAAGCGAATAGATAAAGTGGTCAACACAAGAAGGCCCCATTCGCCTTGTGATTTCTTCGAGCTAAAATGCTGACCCATAGTCTTCGAGATAATTTTGTCTCCAATTTCTTGTTCGAAACTAGTCCAGAAGGCCTCGACATCGGTTTGCATCATGGCTATTTCCTTTATCTAATATTACTATAATATACTATAAATATGAATAAAATGGGCGGTATTCTAGCAGGTATAGGCTATTCCACAATATTTGGCTTTTCTTTTCTTATGACAAAGGAAGCTCTTGAAGTTCTGAACCCAATGGAGCTGCTTGCCATGCGCTTCGTAATTGCCGCTCTATTGATGAGTATTCTTGCCGTCGCAGGGATGATAAAGGTGAACTTCAAAGGGAAACCCATCAGGCTTCTAGCGCTTATGTGCTTATTTCAACCTATTGCCTACTTCACTTTTGAGACATATGGACTTGCGAATTCCGCGACTAATGTTGCAGGCATAATCCTAGGAGCATTGCCTGCCGGTGTTGCAATAATGGAAGCTTTGCTTTTAAAAGAGCGCCTCAATACTCTTCAATCGATTGGTCTTGCGATGTCGATTGTTGGTGTGATTTTTGTGGCGGTATTTGGACAAGGTTACAATAATGAAACAAAGCCTATTGGCGTTCTATTCTTGACTGGATCTATGCTCAGTGCAGTATTTTTCAATATCACAAGCAAGAAAGCTGCAGAAAGCTTTTCGCCAGTGGAGCGAACCTTTGCGATGATGTGGTCGGCGGCTATCTGTTTCTCGATCCCTGCGCTCTGGGAAAATATCAAGGGGAAGGGCAATTTAGGCTATTTGTTTGGTGAATGGAATAGAACAGCTGGAGTCTGGGGCGGTATAGTCTATCTAGGAATACTCTCCTCTGTGGGAGCATTTTTCCTCATCAATTATTCTCTCTCTCAACTCAAGGCTTCGCAGTCTGCGGTGTTCACCAATCTCGTCACGGTCATAACAGTGCTGGCTGGAGTCTTGATACGAAAAGAGCAATTCAACTGGAGCCAAGGATTGAGTGTAATTCTAATCATATTAGGCATTGCAGTTGCAAACTCGTCGTTCAGAGATAAAGCTAAATCCTAAATCGCAATATAACGAAGGAGCCATAATGCAAGAGGCTGCGTTCTATGACATTCATTGCCATCTTTTAAATCTATCTCATCCCGCTTTTGTATCGATTATCGAATCTATGCGACATAGGCCAAGAGAAGTCATTTATTCACAGATTGCATCATTCGACTATCTTGCTTCCTCTCTACTCAAGAGAGGCGGTGAGAAATTGAGAAACCTGCTAGCTGTGATGGATAATGATTGTGCTGATATATTATTCCTGCTAGAGGATGATCTATCTGGCCAATTCAAGGAGCCTAAGGGAACACCCAGCTTTATGAAGCCTCCACCATTAAGGAATGGAGCGCTTCATGTAGCAGATCAACAATTCTCTTCTTTCGTACTAACTCCTCTTATCATGGATTTTCTTGCTCCCTCATCCTTTTCTCCACAAACCTACTATAATCGTCCACCACAGAAATGGATCGAAGCCCAGATCATAGATGTATTGTTTGCGATTTGCACCTACAGAGAGAAAAGGCCTTCGGGCTTTCTGAGAGTCTATCCATTCCTAGGTATAAATACAGGACATTATACAGCTGAAGAGCTTTCTAGCTTTCTCGACCAATGGTTCAACGACTATACAAAAAACGAAGATGATATAGAAAAGCGGTTTTTTTCTTTTTCTTACGACGGAAATACTGCTCCTCAGAGTTATGGTATCTTTTCCGGGATAAAGCTCTATCCGCCATTGGGCTTTGACCCCTGGCCCGAAGATCAAGCGGAAAGAGAAAAAGTCGAATTGCTATATAGCTTTGCCGAGACCAAAGGCATTCCGATTACAACGCACTGTGACGATCAGGGTTATCGCATCATCTCTTTGGAAGAATCATTGAAATTCACTGCTCCATCTAGATATAAGCCTGTGCTACAAAAATATCCGAGGCTAACCTTGAATTTTGCCCACATGGGCAAGCGCCATATTCGAACTATAGGCGGCAAAGAACAGGCTGATTGGCGTAAGGAAATCTTCGACTTTATTATCGAATACCCCAATGTATATACTGATTTTTCATTCACCGCAGGAGAACCTTCGTTCTATGAGGAGCTAGACTCTACGCTAGGTCGCTTAAAAAAACCTGAAAAGGAAAAGATAATAAAGCGCATTCTATTTGGCTCTGATTTCATGGTAAATCTTTTCAAGGTTCGTTCATATAGGGATTATCTAGAGTATTTTTCCGAGAGTATTCTAAGTACAGAGCTGAAGCGTCTTTTCTGTTCTGACAATCCACAAAGATTTCTGTTCGGTGCTGATGCTGAATAGACAAAGCAAGCAGAGCTCGAAAAGAACCAGTCAGGAAGACTGTTTCTTCAAGATTGTCCTGACAATCCAAGAAGCCATGATATGGCCAGCAGTCTGGGGCACAAAAGGCATTGAACCCTGAATGCGACGCTTCCCTTCTAAACAGATTGGCTTTATAGGAGGTTCGTCCGACCATACTACAGGAAAATCGAAAGGAATCGCCATTTTGCCGAGTCGCTGACGCAGCGCGCGTGCAAGAGGGCAGCCTTTCACCTCTTGCATTGTGCCAAGCCTAAGCGACTCGGGCATTATTCGGCCTGCGGTTCCCATGCTCGATATGAAAATTAAGCGCTCGAGGTATAGCGAGGCGATAAGATTCACCTTGGGGCTAAGCGAATCAATGCAATCTGCGTGAAAACAGCACTCGCGTGCAATTATTTGCGCTGCAGATTCGGCTGAGAAAAATATATTTTCGCTTACAATTTGGATTGCAGGGTTGATTTCTTTGGCCGCATCGGTGAATGCTTTTGTCTTGGCTATCCCAGCATATCTATTATACCCAAAGGCGAGCCTATTGAGGTTAGAATACTCTACAATGTCATAATCTATGACATGGAGATAACCAACTCCAGCGCGAACGAGATCCAGTGCACAGGCAGCTCCGACACCGCCAAGCCCATAGACCGCCACCCTTGCATAGGCGAGTCTAGCAAGTCCATCATCGCCTGCGATTATTCTCGTCCTATCAAGAAATGATCCTTCGGTTCTTTCAGATGGACCGATTTTTTCTATGGGCTCTACCATATATCTTGCTCCATTCTGTTAGATTTTTTGGGTCTTCTATTTGGGGCCTTCTATAAGATATGCGTCTGTAAAATTCAGAGCGAGTTTATGTTTTAGCTCTTCCTGGTTCATGTTGAGTACAGAGGCCATTTTTTCGACGACATCGACAATATGATTAATACTTGTGTATTCAGCTCCATGAGGCGGTTGCCAGGGAGCATCTGTCTCAGAAAGAATCCTCGAAACAGGAAGACTCTTCAAGGACTCTATTGCATGCCTCGAATCCCTCAATAATGGCGTACCAAAGGAAAAATAGGCGTTTATTCCTTTTTTCAAAATCATTTGAGCTTCTTCGAGCCTTCCTGGCCAGCAATGGAAAATGATCGAAGGCAAGCGCCTAAGCTCGCGGCCATTAGCCATAATGACATCTGTCGCCTTTCTAATGTGAATTACAAGCGGAAGTCTGGCATGATCTGCCAGCTTTACCTGAAAAAGAAAAGCTTCGAGCTGCAATTGCATGGCTTCAGCGCTTCTCGACCGCAGTGGCTTGTCGCCAAAGAAATCGAAGCCTGCTTCTCCTATAAAATCTATTTTTCTTTGCGCACAGAGCATGCTGAGAAACTCGGCATGCTGCATATCTGGTTCTTGAGGATGAATTCCAAAGCCGGCAATCGTAAAAGGCAGCTTAACACGCAAGGCTTCGCTTTGTAAAAATTCTTCAGGATCATGAGATACAACCGCACCTCGCCAGTCATATGACAGAGCTCTATACGCAAAGCCTGGATCATGCTGGTCAAGATCTACAAGGTGAAGGTGAGCATCGCAATACATAAGGACATTGTGCAACTATGAAGCATTCTGGTCAATGTTTACAACATCTTCTTATAGAGTGAGCTCAATATAATTGACGAATAATCGAGACAGCAACATTCCAGCTATTAAAGCAAGTTTCTTATCCCTTTGCGATGTGTCGTTTGAGCTTCTGTGTAGTGGTCATCTCGAGTGGCTCTTTGAGAATATGAATTCGCGTAATCTTCTCATAAGAGCGCAGCCTTTGATTTACTTCAGTTACGATGTCATGAATCCGCTCTTCCACTTGTTCAGGCGAAAGGTGATTCTGCGAAATCCAATCTTGATTTGGGTATATGAGGCTTTCGATTTCTTCAGCCACAGTCTTGCCTTCAGGTATATAGCCTCGTACAAGGATTTGGTCGATTTCGTCATAGAGTTGGAACTCGTTTTCGATTTCCTCCGGGTAGACGTTCTTGCCACCTTCGGTGACAATTACATTCTTTATTCTGCCCGCAAGGTATAGATAGTTCTCATCGTCTAGTTTCCCGACATCGCCAGTTCGCAGCCAACCATCTGGCGAAAGGACTTCTGCCGTTTCTTCTGGCATCTTGTAATACCCCTGCATTACCATCGGACCGCGGACCACGATTTCGCCAATACCATCCTCGTTGGGGTTGTCTATAATCATCTCTACCTCTGGAAGCACTTTCCCGACCGATGTCTCTTTGTAATGTTCGACTGGATTGAGAGTGAGTATTGGCGAGGTCTCGGTAAGACCATAGCCCTGGACAAAGTCTATGCCGAGCTGGTTGTACTGCCTGAATACCTTTGGATCTAGTGGGCCGCCTCCCGAAATACAGATGCGAATCGAAGATAGGCTTGCTTTTTCGAGGATTGAACCAAAGAAAGCTCTTCCAGGATTTACACCGAAAGTCTTCTTGATAAAGCCCGAAATTGCCATCAAAGTCCTAATTAAGCCATAGGCAAGTGCACCTTTTTCCTTGACTCCCTTCAGAATACCTGTTAGGAGCTTATTGAAGAGCATTGGCACTCCGAGGAACATGGTGATCTTGGCTTCTTTGAGATCCGAGAGAATTTGTTTGACAACCATGCGCTTACCAAAGACAGTCTCCGCTCCGACCGAGAAAGACTCGATAAAGACTGCCAGCATCGTGTACGAATGGTGGATTGGTAAAAGTGCGTAGAATATATCTTGTTCGGAGATATTCAGGTTTGATTGAGCCAAGAAACAGTCAGAGACAAGGTTCTCGTGGCTAAGCATGACTCCCTTGGGATCGCCTGTTGTGCCTGAGGTGAAAAGTATGGCTGCGGTGCTTTGTACCGGAACTTGAGGAGGGGTAAAAACGAAACCCGCCGGTGGCTCCAAATCATAGATAAAGCTTTCCACACCTCTGGCAAGGCCAAAACAGGGGATTCCTGCAAAATCTTTCTTGATATGCTCGTATTTCTCTTCGTCGACGAAGGCTGCCGTTACATCGCCAGCATGCATTAGTGTTATTATATCTTGTGTCGACAGCTGATAGTCTATGGGAACAACGACTGCACCTGTGTAGAGAACTGCGATATAAGCTATGCCCCATTCTGGAGAGTTCTTGCCTGTCACCGCTATATGACTACCTGGTCCTAGGCCAATCGAAGTGAGATATGAAGCAACCTTCAAAATGATTTCATGCGTTTCTCTATAATTTGTGCTCATTCTCTGAGGGCTGTATATCGTAAAGCATGCTCTATCGGGGAAGCGATCTGTTGTAATGTCGAATAGTTGTGGAATAGTAGGCCATCTGTCCGAAAAAACGCGACCTCGATATGCATCGAGGAATTTCCATGGTTCTGTTTCTCTCATAGCTGCTATTATGATACAGAAAAATGGCGTTGAAAAGAGGTTGAAAAATCATTTTGCCCCCTTCCCCGCGGCCTTGGTTTTGGGGTATTCTTTTGTGCACTTCCAATAATTCGATGATATCGATGGAATAAGTGCAATGCGGAGGAGAGCATGAAATCAGTCGAGCTTGCAAAAGCTTACGACCCCAAATCGTTCGAAGAGCGCATCTACGAAATGTGGAGGCTCGAAGGCCTTTTTCAGCCAAAAATCGACAAGCGGAAAAAGCCCTTTACAATAGTAATTCCTCCTCCCAATGTAACAGGTGCTCTACATTTGGGGCATGCACTTGATAACTGCTTACAGGATATCCAGATTAGGTATCGTCGCATGAAAGGAATTCCGACGCTTTGGCTGCCTGGTACAGATCATGCAGGCATAGCAACCCAGAATGTAGTGGAACGCAAACTTAGAAAAGAAGGGCGAAACCGCGAGACAATGGGACGTGAAGCCTTCATCGAAGAGACATGGAAAGTTGCGAGTGAGCATCGTGCCTTCATCGATAATCAACTTGCTAGAATTGGATCCAGTCTCGACTGGAGCAGGGAAAGATTCACTTTGGATGAAGGATTGTCGAAAGCCGTCCGAGAAGTCTTTGTTAGGCTCTACGAAAGAGATCTGATATATCGGGGCGAATACCTTGTAAACTGGTGTCCGTCCTGCGGTACTGCTCTTTCGGACGACGAGGTGGAACACGAGGATGAACCAGGTTCTCTATGGTACATCTGGTACGAACTTGTGGATGGGCCTTGTCCAGAGTGCCCTAATGGCAAGATCGAAATTGCGACCTCTCGTCCAGAGACACTGCTGGGCGATACTGCTGTTGCGGCTCATCCCGACGACAAGCGCTATCGTAGCATAATCGGCAAGAAAGTTCATTTACCCCTTACGGAGCGCATAATCCCCATAATTGAAGACAGCTATGTGGATCCGGAATTCGGTACAGGCCTGGTCAAAATAACACCAGCCCATGATCCGAATGATTTTCTAGTAGGCCAGCGTCATGGACTCGAGAATATCAATATTCTCAATCCGGATGCGACTCTATCGGATGCCGTTCCAGAGAAATATCGCGGTCTAAATGTACTCGATGCCCGCAAAGCGGTGCTTGCAGACCTCGAGGCACAGAGCCTTCTAAAAAGCGAAGAAAAAATCGTGCATGCGATCGGTCACTGCTACAGATGCCATAGCGCCGTAGAACCATATCTCTCTAGGCAATGGTTTGTACGAATGAAACCCCTCGCAGATAAGGCTCTAAAGGCTTGGCAAGATGGTGACGTTGTCTTTTTCCCGAAAAAGTGGGAGCACACCTATCGCCATTGGCTCGAAAATATTCGCGACTGGTGTATTTCTCGCCAACTTTGGTGGGGGCACCGCATACCAGTGTTCTATTGCATCGATTGCGGCACCATGATGGTCTGCCGCGAAGACCCAACGGTATGCACACACTGTGGCTCCAGCAATATCTATCAGGACGAAGATGTCCTAGACACATGGTTTTCAAGTTGGCTTTGGCCTTTCAGTACGCTTGGCTGGCCTGAGGATACGGAAGACCTAAGATATTTCTACCCTACAAGTGCCTTGGTAACTGGTTACGATATCATATTTTTCTGGGTAGCCAGGATGATAATGGCTGGCATGGAGTTTACAGGGCAGAGTCCCTTCAAGGAAGTCTACATTCATGGTCTAATCCGAGACAAGCAAGGCCGCAAGATGTCCAAAAGCCTCGGGAATGGCATCGATCCACTCGATATAGTCGAAGAATATGGTGCAGATGCTCTAAAATTTACCCTAGCTTATAATTGCGCTGCTGGACAGGATATTCTCCTCGATAAAGAAAGCTTCAAATTAGGCAGCAAATTCGCAAATAAGGTATGGAATGCCTCGCGCTATATCCTTATGAATCTCGAAGGCCGTACTCTTCTTGAGGAACATGCTCTTGCCTATAGCGACACCGATCGATGGATTTTCCATAGGCTGAATGAAGCCGCAAAAACAGCTAGTCAGGCTTTCGAATCCTGGCGCTTCAATGACGCCGCCCAGGCAGTCTATTCCTATTTTTGGAATGACTTCTGCGATTGGTATATCGAAGCTTCAAAGTTGTCGACCAAATCTGGAAGTGAATCGGAGAAGGATCGGTCTACTACGATGCTCCTCAGAGTACTGGAAGAATCGCTTAGGCTTTTGCATCCGTTCCTTCCCTTTGTAACAGAAGAAATCTATGGCATGCTACCAAATGCCACAGGACGCCTAATTGTTGCATCCTATCCCGTATGGACAAAAGATCGAGAATCGCCCGAAATCGAATCACAATTCAAAGCTCTTCAAGAGATTGTAACATTGGTGCGTACACTTAGAAGCGAGTTTCAAATTGCACCCGAGATCTCGATTCCTCTATCTCTTGAGTTTGACGACAGTTTCTCGCATGGTCGATTTATTCAGAATCATATAGAGCTCATAAGTTTATTGGCAGGTGCTTCCTCGGTATTGATCGCTAAGGGCCCAGAGAAGGGGAGTGTATCCTTGGTAGGCAGTGGATTTACTGTCCACGTGCAGGTACGAGGTCTTCTCGATATCGCAAAACTGATTGATCGCCTTTCCAGGGAAGCCGAAAGAGAGAGAGCATACATCGAAAAGCTCAAAACAAAACTTGGCAATCAGACATTTCTTTCCTCTGCCCCTACTCATATCATCGAAAAAGAAAAAGAAAAACTCACGCTTTCCATGGCAAAGGCTGCAAAGCTCGAGCTATATATCGAGGAGCTCTCATGAGTCCGGATGAGAGTAGCCCTCAAGTAGACATTCCTATTATGAGGCTAAATTCTGCGCTTCGTGCCGAGCGCCTGACTATGAATAAGACGGCTATGTTGCGCCTAAAACGCATGCATCTGGCGCCGTATATTCAGCTTGCTACATCTCTAATTGGAAAACCCAGGAGAAGCGGGGGCAACATGTTCAGGCACCAACTGGATACTATGGCCATCCTAATCGACTATGGTTATATCGATTCCGTGCTCTTAAAGGCTTCTCTAATCCACGATCTACTAGAAGACGCTCCGGAAACAAATCCGGATTCCATTCTTTCTATCGATGACGAGTCCATAGATGTATATAAATTGGTCCTCGAAGTTACAAGGAGGCCTGTCGAGAACAAGGCCGAGTTTCTTATTAGAATTCGCGATTACGGAACGCCGCACGCAAGAGTGCTGAAGAGCGCGGATCGTATTTCCAACATGATCAGTCTTGGTTATGTAACAGATGATGTATTCGTAAGGCGATATACCGATGAAACAGAACAATACATCTATCCTATCGCTGAACGCGCGGATGCGCGCATGCTGATGGAATTGAGAGAACTTGTGGCGACGCGTCGCGAATATTTGCGAAATAGAATTGAAATATAGCAAAGACAGCGCCTGTGAAGGCGGAGGAAAAGCAACATGAATAAGAAGTGGACAAGCCAAATGCTTGCTAAAGTTATCGATCATACGCTTCTCAAGGCTACCGCAACCGAAGATCAGATAAAAGCGCTCTGTGCAGAAGCAAAGGAGTTCGGATTCAAAGCAGTCTGTATCAATCCTTATTGGGTTCCGCTATGTGCAAGAGAGCTCGCAGATTCAGATGTTCTCGTTGCAACAGTCGTTGGTTTCCCGCTTGGTGCTAACGATAGTTCCATAAAAGCCGAAGAAGCACGTCTGGCGGTTGCCCAGGGAGCCGATGAGATCGACATGGTAATAAACATTGGCAAAGCCAAAGGCGGAGACTGGGCTACGGTTCAGGACGATATAACGGCAGTTGTACATGCATCTAAACCAGCCATAGTCAAGGCCATAATAGAGACCTGTTATCTGACACAGGAGGAAAAGATTTCCGCATGCAGAGCAGCAATTTCCGCAGGAGCAACCTTCGTCAAGACCAGCACCGGCTTTGGCACCGGTGGTGCAACCGTAGAAGACATCAGCCTTATGAAGAAAACCATAGGCGAAGGAGCCTATGTAAAGGCCTCGGGCGGAATTAAGACTTATGAGGATGCAGTATCAATGCTAGAGGCTGGCGCTTCGCGTATCGGAGCTTCCGCAGGCGTGGCAATAATTCGGGAGGCTGAAACATTAGAGAATAAATAGTTGGAATAGCCATCATATTGCAAAGGTGTGTAATACAAATCTTTGCAAAGGTAGCTAATTGTTATTGACAATCCGCTGCCTCGGCTTTACCATTTATCTGATTTTATGCGATAGATTGGCATAGAATCTACGCATATATAGCATCGAACCTATAATAAGGAGGATGAAGCATGAAAAAAGCGCTTTTGGTGCTTGTCGTCACCGCTATGATCGCGGTACCAGCATTTGCTCAGTTCAAAGTGGGGCTCGTGACCGACGTTGGTGGTATCGACGACAGGTCCTTTAACCAGGGTACATGGGAAGGCATTGTTCGCTTTGCCCAGGATTACAAACTTCCAAAAGGCAACTACAAGTATCTGCAGTCCAGCGCGGAAGCGGATTATGTCCCCAACCTATCGACTTTTGCCGATGAAGGCCTCAATCTCATCATCGCCCCTGGATTCCTGTTCGAGCAAGCGATGACCCAGGTCGCAAAGAATTACCCCACCCGCAAGTTCCTCATCATCGATACAGTCGTCTCTCTCCCAAACGTTGTATCCGCTACCTTTGCGGAGCATGAAGGTTCTTTCCTAGTGGGCGTGGCAGCGGCTCTCAAAGCCAAGGCTGATGGCAAGAATATCCTTGGATTCATTGGCGGCATGCAGTTCCCGCTAATCGAAAAGTTCCAGGCAGGATTCGAGCAGGGTGTCAAGGCTGTCTATCCAGATTGCAAGATCCTCGTGGACTATGCAGGTGACTTTGCGGCCCCCGATAAAGGTCAGGCCTTGGCTCAAAAGCAGTATAATGCCGGAGCCTACATAATCTATCACGCAGCCGGCGGTACTGGTAACGGACTTATCAAGGAAGCAAAAGAGCGCCAGCAGAAAGGCGATAACCGCTGGGCAATCGGCGTCGACAAGGATCAATACGCCGATGGCATCTATAGTGGTAACAAATCCGCAGTCCTTACCTCGATGATGAAGAGAGTCGATGTCGCAGCCTATGAAGTCAGCAAGATGACTATGGAAGGCAAATTCCCAGGCGGACAGGTCCTTGTCTTCTCCTTGAAGAACAAGGGCGTTGGCCTTCCTGAGAACAATCCAAACCTCTCCGCTGACATCATAGCAAAAGTCAAGGAATACGAGGCACTTATCGCATCTGGCAAGCTTGTTGTCTCGGAGATTCCAGGCAAATAAGCTAAAAAGCAGACTTTGGAAGAAGAGGAAGCGCCCGAATCAGCAATTTGCTAGAGCCTAAAATGCTTAAAAAACCAGCTTTGTGCGGATTGCTTCCTCTGCTCTATTGTTTCAAAAGCCCCCAAAAAGGGGGCTTTTTTATTGCATTTAAGATATCGCGATTCTATAGAAATACCATTTCAAGACCGATTTTTGGATGATTTGCATATTCTGATATACTGAACTGTCTATCATTTCCTAGTTGAATACGACTTGTGTTAGTCTGGGTGCACGACAATTTTGTGGCAAAGATAGCTAAGCGTATTTCTTTTTTATATAGCGAGAATAATCTCGCTGTGATATAATCTTACTTCATCTTAATCCAGGGGGTTTATAGGTGTCTAACATCGTAGAGATGCTTCATATCACCAAGGATTTCCCCGGAATCAGAGCAAATGACGATATCACGCTTCAGGTCGAAGAGCGCTCGATTCATGCACTTCTGGGAGAGAATGGTGCTGGGAAGTCTACACTGATGAGCATCCTTTTTGGGCTATATCAGCCCGATGCAGGAACGATCCGTATTCGCGGCAAAGAGGTAAAGGTAAGCGACCCCAATGTTGCGACCGCTCTCGGTATAGGTATGGTTCACCAGCATTTCAAGCTAGTTCATAACTTTACCGTGACAGAAAACATAATACTCGGCATGGAGCCTAGAAAAGGCCTTCTTGTCGACATGCGCACAGCAGAGCAAAAAGTCGAAGACATCTCGAAGCTCTATGGCCTCGCAGTCGATCCGAGATCTAAGATAGAAGAAATCTCGGTGAGTATGCAGCAGCGCGTGGAAATACTCAAAATGCTCTATCGGGATGCCGAAATCCTAATCTTCGACGAGCCTACCGCGGTTCTTACTCCGCAGGAAATTCACGAGCTCATGCAGATAATGAGGCGATTGGTCGAAGAAGGCAAAACCATCCTCCTTATCACTCACAAACTCAAAGAGATAAAAGAAGTCGCCGATGTATGCTCGGTTCTGAGAAGAGGGAAGCTTGTAGGTACCGTTCCCGTTGCAGACACGGATGAAGAGAGAATGGCCGAGATGATGGTCGGCCGTCAGGTCAGCTTTCATGTACAGAAAACTTTAGCAAAGCCCGGCGATGTACTTCTGCGCGTCGAAGGGCTCAATGTGAAGAATCAAAAAGGTGTGCTTGGCGTCAAGAATCTATCGCTCTCGGTGCGCGCCGGCGAAATCCTCGGCCTCTGTGGTATAGATGGCAATGGTCAGACAGAGCTCGTTCAAGCGATAACTGGTTTGACTAAGGTAGAATCGGGCAGGATTTTCCTTCGAGATATCGATATCACTCACCTTTCCATAAAGGAAAGGTCTGATCTTGGCCTTGGGCATATTCCAGAAGATCGCCAGAAGCATGGGCTCGTCCTAGACTTCACTTTGGGCGAGAATTTCATAATTCACAATTACTACAAAGAGCCTTTCGCGCATTGGGGAATACTGAACAAAAAAGCAATTCTGGAGAATGCACAAAGGCTCATCAAGGAATTCGACGTGCGTTCCGGGCAGGGAGCCATTACGCCAGCTCGAGCTATGTCTGGAGGAAACCAGCAGAAAGCCATTGTGGCTCGCGAAATCGACCGTTCGCCCGATGTATTTATCGTGGTTCAACCGACAAGAGGCCTCGATGTAGGGGCGATCGAATATATACACAAGCGTATCATTGGAGAACGCGATAAAAACAAAGCTATTCTCTTGGTCTCTCTCGAGCTCGATGAGATCATGGATCTCTCTGATCGCATCGCTGTTATCTACAATGGAGAGATCGTCGGCATCGTCGATGCAGCTGAGACCAATGAGAACGAACTCGGTCTTATGATGTCAGGGGCACTTCACAAAGCACAGGAAGCCGCCCAGACAGGCCGAGAACCAGCGCATGTCTAAGGGAAGGGAGGAAGACCGATGTCTACTCGAAAAGAAAAGATAGTGCTTCCGCTTATTGCTGTGCTACTTGGATTCTTGCTGGGTTCGTTGATCGTCATACTAACTGGTCGTTCTCCAATTTCTATGTATGCTGCCATAATAAAGGGATTCTCAGGCATAGACATAATAAATGGACAACCGATCAACACTCGCTATATTGGTGAATTCATAATCCAGGCAATGCCGATTATTCTCACGGGTTTATCTTTTGCCTTTGCTTCGCGTACTGGCCTCTTTAGCATCGGCGCCGAAGGCCAGCTGATGATAGGCTCGATCTCGGCTACAGCAGTTGCGCTTCTCGTGCAAGCACCGAAGGCGATTCACCTGCCACTTGTGTTGTTGGCGGCTATTGCGGGCGGAGCGCTTTGGGGTGCCATTCCTGGCTTTTTGAAGGCGCGATACAACGTGCACGAAGTCGTCGTTACCATAATGATGAATTACATTGCTCTGCATTTCAATAATTATGTAATTCTTAACATTTTTGGAAGTGTGGATAGGGTAAAGACCGCGCCCTTCCCCGAAACCGCTCTTCTCAAGTCGCCATTTCTGGAGAGCATAACTCGAAACTCTCGGCTCAATTGGGGTTTCATTCCAGTTCTAATTGCGGTTCTGATATTTTCTTTTATCATAAATAAGACTACCTTTGGTTTTTCATTGCGTGCCGTGGGCTACAATAAGGATGCGGCTCGCTATGCCGGCATAAAAGTAAACCGAAATATCATAGCATCTATGGCGATCGCAGGCGCTTTTGCCGGTCTTGCGGGTGGTGTTATCACTGTAGGAACTTTCAATTTTGGTCGCGTAATTCAGGCGGCGGAAGGCTATGGTTTCGATGGAATCGCCGTGGCTCTGGTCGGAGGGAGTGAGGCAACCGGAATCTTGCTTGCAGGTCTTTTGTTCGGTGGGCTCAAGGCTGCCCAGCCTCTAATGCAGTCTCAAGGCATACCCAGAGAGATAGCTGGAATAATTCAGGCCTCGATTGTGCTATTCGTTGCAATGAAATATGGCATCAAAATGGTGCTCGATAAATTCGAGCGAAAGCAGGTGCCTACAACGGAAGGGGAACGCGTATGACCTTCGAGATCTTTCTTCAGATGTTTCCTATTGCGCTTATGTTTTCGGCGCCAATTATCTTGACAGCCCTTGGGGGACTCTTCAGCGAACGATCGGGTATCGTCAACATTGCCTTGGAAGGAATAATGATGGTAGGCGCCTTTACTGGCGCAACGATAACAGTTCTCTTGGAGAATTCGACTCCTGCGGCGGCATGGATTGGCCTACTTGGAGGACTCCTTGCTGGAATAGTCTTCAGTCTGCTCCATGCTGTTGCGAGCATCAATCTCAAGGCCGATCAAGTCATTTCAGGTACAGCCCTCAATATTTTAGCCGGAGGGCTTACGGTCTACCTCTGCCAGATCATTTTCCATCAACAGAGGACTCGCGCATTTTCTTATGGCATAAAGAAGTTGAGCGTCCCAGGATTGAGCAAGATTCCTGTGCTTGGGAGGATGTTTTTCGATCAGGTGTACCCTACATTTTACATTGCCATTGCCATGGTGCTGCTGACATGGTTTGTGGTGTACAAGACACCACTCGGCCTTCGCATGAGAGCTTGCGGCGAGCATCCTCAAGCAGCCGCGAGCATGGGTATCAATGTTTCCAAAATGCGCTATTTCGGCGTTCTGGTTTCAGGAGCCCTGGGTGGACTCGGCGGAGCCGTAATGGTGCTGACGGCGGATATCCAGTATACCCTTGTGTCTATTCATGGCACAGGCTTTATTTCCCTTGCTTCGCTGGTATTCGGTAGATGGAATCCCTTCGGAGTGCTCGGCGCCGGATTCTTTTTCGGGTTTTCTACAGCCCTATCTTTTTATGCGAAGGATATTCCGCTGCTTTCAGGGCTCCCAGGAGAATTCTTTTATATTCTGCCCTATTTGCTCACCATCATCGCCCTTCTATTCTTTGCAGGCAAATCGGTAGGACCCAAGGCAGCCGGACAGATCTACGAATCAGGGGAACGTTGAGAAGGGCATAATAATCTTGAAGGAAGCAAAAATGATCGAAGTCGACCAGCTTCAAAAATACTCGCTTTTTGGGGGCATCAGTCCCGAACAGATCGAAACGATCAAGCCTCTGCTTGGCACAGAGCATTTCGAAGCTGGAGAATGTCCGCAAGTGGAAGGGCAGCCCAACGATAAGATCTATTTTATTCTGAGCGGTGAAGTTGAAATAATAAAAAAGGGGCTTGTAATAGCTCATCTCAAAGAGGGGCAAACCTTCGGCGAGATGGAGCTTCTCGATATCATGCCGAGCATCGCCACTGTGCGCGCCACCACTGCTCTTGAAACCGTGACTATCTCTAATCGCGTCCTCTACGATATCTTCAAACTCGATCTCAAGGCCTTCTCTATGATGATAATGAATCTTGCGCGCGACCTTTCGCGGAGATTGAGGCGAATGGACGATATTGTATCTAGCGAAGGGAAATACTGAGATCCGATGAAAAGAATCCTAAAACCAAAAATTATTTTCTAGCGATAGCAGTGTCATAAAATAATCAAAAATTGCCGGAGACGGGCATCGAACCCGCACGCCGCTTGCGCAGCAAGGGATTTTAAGTCCCTGGTGTCTACCTATTCCACCACCCCGGCAATTTGAATCTAGATTTTAACTAGCGCACAAAAAGCAGTCAAGAAGACAATCGAAGAAGCCGATTACCTTTGTTATAGAATTGTCGTGCATCGATCGAATCCTATTTCATATTCCAAAGAGTTCTTCCAGAAAACGAGCCACACCGTCGTCGTCCACAGAGGCCGTCACATACGGCACCGCAGTCTGAATCGAGGTATGGGCATTTCCCATTGCAACGCCAACTTTTACCGCTTTTAGCATCTCCAGATCATTTTCGGCATCGCCAAATGCAATTGTCTCTTCTAGGCTACCACCTAAATAACGTAGGCATTCTTCGAGACCTTGCCGCTTCGAAACACCCCTTGCAACGATTTCGAGCATAGTTTCATGAGAAAATACCGTGTCTAGAAGGTCGGCGGCTAAGTTTGCCAACTCTTCGCGCATCTCTAAAAGCTCTTCATTCGATCCAATAGCAAGAAATTTCAAAATATCTTCGCCTATGAGTGAGTCGAAGTCCTTCTGAATGCCTTTCATGCCGGTTCGCTTTTCGTAAAAATCTACAAGAGGCGAATAGCGGTCATATATCCATTGTTCCCCAATGTAGCAACAGAAAAGCACATCATGGCGTCTTCCCACTTCGGTGAGTATTGGCAGAGCCTCGACTGGAATATGATGGTAAGCTATTGCTGTACCGTCAGGACCGAAGATATCGGCTCCATTCGTGCATACAAAGGCATCGGGCTCGAATGAATTTGCGAGGGTTATTTTGGCAGCTGTATATACGCGCCCTGTCGCTATGATGAGCTTTTTCCCTTGGTTTTGAAGCTTCTTGAGTGTATTGGCCACATAGGGAGAAAGTTGATATCCTTCATCGAGAATGGTTCCATCCATATCCATTGCAATAAATCTTAGCTCGGATGGGTTTAGGTTTTTGGGGACAGTCATGCGGCGATAATATATGAAAGTTCAAAATTGGTCATCATATGATATAAGCGGTCGACTACAATTTTGTGGCAAGGGCAATCAAGCTGTATTTTCTCCAGAGTTTTCTTGATAAACCGAACGAGGCTTTACATGGCTACATCGAATCGGCACAATACTTTTTTATGGAGTACAATAATTTTAATGGCACCTATGTTCTGGAAGGCGTCGACCTTGTGCTTGCGGATTCGATATTGCCAAAGGCCGTGCTGGCGGTTCGAGAAGGTAAAATTGCAGCAATAATCCCTTCCAAGCCGCGCAAATCATCCGAAAAATTAAAACTTTCTTCTCAATCATCTGGAAAAACGAGTTTTTCCACTCCATCTCAGATTGAATTGGCTTACAAGATCGATCCAGCGCGTCAGATCGATCCAGCATTTGAGAATGCTCCAGTAATCGAGGCAGAAGGAGCTTTTGTGCTTCCTTCTTTAATGGAGATGCACATACATGGCTGTGGATCTTGGGGGTTCGAGAAGGTCTCAAGGCCGGAAGATCTCTTTCATATATCGGATTTTCTCGAGACAAAAGGGGTAGGGTGCTATGTGCCGACGATTCTCTGGGAGGAAAAAGTTCTCTCGGAGCTTACTAAGGCAATCCTGGCAAGCGGAATTTCCCGATCGAGGCTTCCTGGGATATATCTCGAAGGTCCTTTCGTAAATCATTCGAAGCGCGGCGGCATAATGCCAGAAAATATACTAGAGCCGGACCCCAAGCTTGCAGAGCATATTATCGACATATCCAAAGGGCTGATTAAGATCTGTGCAATGGCTCCCGAGTTGGATGGTATCGATCTAATATACCCAGTATTCCAAAACGAAGCTGTGCTTCTTTCCCTTGGCCATTCCGATGCGAAATTATCTTCGATACATGTTCCGCCTCATCCTTTTTCGATAACTCATCTATTCAATGCTATGACAGGGATCGATCATAGAGAAGGAGGGCTTGCCAATTTTGCTTTTTCGCAATCTCCGGACTATATTGAACTGAATGGCGATGGAATACATGTGAACGAAAGCTGTCTCAAGCTATGCTCTCGCTTGATTTCGGAGAATTCGTTAATACTGATTTCGGATGCCGTAATAGGGGCTGGGCTTCCATACGGGGATTTCTCGTATTATGGGCGGAGAGTTGTCTCCTCTAAGCGAGGCGTGAGGTATGCAGATTCGGATGTCCTCATGGGCTCCAATATGCTAGGAATTGACATAGTAAAGAATTATTGTTTTGAGGCGGAAGTTCCGCTATGGCGCGCAGTCAGAGCGATGTCTTTGGTTCCGCGCAAGGCGCTAGGGCTGGATAAAGAATATGGTTCAATTGAAGTTGGCAAAATGGCCGATATATTTCTTTGGGATAAGGACTTGGAAACTGCCGTAAGACCGAAAGCGCTTCTGGCTTCTGAGAATGGCTTTAAGAAAGACGACTTGCTCGGCAACAGATTTCAGGTACGTCGGTTACAAAAGAAGGACTGAGTCATGGATCATCGTGCGACGACGGCATGGGTCGATCTTGCCGCCATCAGGACAAATTACCGCTACCTTAGAGATATGGCTCAGGGGAGCATTGTCTGCCCTGTGATAAAGGCAGATGCTTACGGACATGGTGCACTCGCAATAGCTCATGAACTCGAACGCGAAGGAGCGCAGTATTGTTCGGTTGCTCTGGCAAAAGAGGCGCTCGATTTAAGAGAGTCTGGCATTCAAATGCCTATTCTCATCTTTGGCGCGCCGGAGCATTCATCATCCTCTCTTGCTATACGACTAGGCTGCGCTCAGACAATCTATACCGAAGAGCATGTGCGCATATTAGCTTCTGCCGCCAAAAGCGTCGGTAAGAAAGCAAAAGCTCATATCAAGATAGATACTGGCATGAATCGACAAGGGCTCCCATGGACAAAATCCAGGTCATTTGCCGGGCTGCTTGCCGACTACCCAGAAATATTCGTGGAAGGCATATACTCTCACTTTGCAGATGCCGATAATCCCGATCCTTCATTCACCGATCTTCAGATGAAGCGCTTTTCCATGGCGCTCGACAGTTTTGCGAAGGTAGGGATTATCCCGAAATATCGCCATATCGCTAACAGTGCCGGCATGGTTCTGCATCCAAAAACGAGACTCGATATGGTGCGGCCCGGTATTCTGCTCTATGGGCTGAAACCTGCGCCGGATATGGAGCTTCCGGAAGGTTTCGAGCCTGCCTTGGCGCTTACGACTGGCATTGTACATATAAGGGAGGTGCCCGCCGGAGAATCTATAAGCTATGGTCGGACTTTCACCACAAAGCGTCGCAGCAGAATTGGCCTCTTGCCAATAGGTTATGCAGATGGCTATCCGAGAGCCCTTTCGAATCGTGCCTCGGTATTGATTCATGGAGTCCGCGCACCAGTCGTGGGTCGTGTATGCATGGACATGACCATGATAGATCTTACTGGCATAGCAGGAGCACGAGTTGGCGACGAAGTTTTGCTATTTGGTGGGCAGGCTCTTCCTGTTTCGGAGATATCGAGTCTGCTTTCAACTATCGATTACGAAGTGGTATGTATGATCTCAAAGCGAGTGCCCCGCGTTCACATCGATACAAAACCACAAGAGGAATGATCATGAGTGTCTTGCCTCAAGGTTTTCATGCCCACAAATACCAGGCATTGGGCAACGATTATCTTGTCGTCGATCCGGCAGAAGTTCGAATATCGCTTTCTGCTTCCGCAATCTCTGCCTTATGCGACAGAAACAGAGGAGTGGGCTCTGATGGTATTTTATATGGGCCTATTCTATCGCCATCCTCCTTGGTAGTTGGTAGTCCATTCGGACTGCGCATATTCAATCCCGATGGCTCGGAGGCGGAAAAGTCTGGCAATGGCCTAAGGATATTTTCGCTTTATCTCTATGAGCGCGGACTTGTGGCAGATGAGCCTTTTCAAGTGCAGACCAAGGGCGGCATGGTCGAGTGCCGAATACTTGCCACCAAGGACATATACGCCGATGACGCGTGCTCTAGAGAAGAAGGCTACGAAGAAGAGCGCGATGAAGATAGCGAAAAGCACAATGAAGATTTGGAAGAGCGCCATGAAGAGCGCCATATAGAAGTATCGATGGGAGAGCCCCGATTCCTGCCAGGCAGTTCCACGCTTGCGATCGATGGCCTTGAATTTCGGACAGTAAGGGTATCGATGGGCAATCCGCATTGCGTGCTCTTAATCCAGCACCCTACCGAAGAGCTAGCGCGTAGTATTGGGCCTTTAGTAGAGAATCATCCTGATTTTCCTAACCGAACTAACGTGCAATTCTTGGAAGTGATCGACAGAAAGACGATCAGAATAGAAATCTGGGAACGAGGTGCGGGTTATACTCTCGCAAGCGGCTCGTCTTCCTGTGCAGCTGCGGTGGCAGCCAGAAGACTCGGGCTCGTAGATGATGAGGTAACAGTGAAAATGCCTGGCGGAGCGCTAACTATAGATATGCGCGAGCCAAATATAAGAATGACCGGTCCAGCCGTGCGGTCATTTGACCTTGTATTTTCACCGTATTTGATGCGTCTTGCTATGAATATGAAAGAGAATGGGGATTGATATGGCGCCATGGAACAATCCATCGTTTTTACAAGAAGTGCTTTTAGAATCTAAAGCCATGGAAGAATGGCTCATAGAAGTGCGCAGGTCTCTGCACCGGATTCCTGAACCAGGGAACAAGGAACAAAAGACATCGAATCTCATCTGTAAGCTGCTCGAAGAAATGAATATACCTTATAGAAGAAGCTATGGAACTGCCATTGTAGGCCTTCTGGAAGGAAAAAAACCTGGGCACTGCGTTGCTTTTCGCGCGGACATGGATGCTCTACCTATAGAGGAGCCTTCCGATCGGCCCTATGCTTCGCTCCACCATGGCTACATGCATGCCTGCGGCCACGATGCTCATATGACAGTAGCGCTCGGCGTAGCGAAATTGCTTGCAGCTCACAGGCAGGATTTCTCCGGATCGGTGAAATTTCTTTTCCAGCCCGCAGAAGAGACTACCGGCGGTGCTAAGCCCATGATCGAGGCTGGCTGTCTCGAAAATCCGCATGTCGATCTGGTGCTCGGTCTCCATGTTGTTCCGGAACTTCCCGCCGGCATGGCAGAAGTCAAGATCGGTCCCTTCTATGGAGCTTCCGACAGCTTGGAAATCGTGGTCAAAGGCAGAAGCTCCCATGCTGCCTATCCAGAACAAGGTGTGGATGCTATCGTCGTTTCGGCATCCATAATTCAAGCCCTTCAAACTATAGTCTCTCGCTCGATTTCGGCTCTGGATAATGCCGTAATTACAATAGGCAAGATTCAAGGAGGAGTGCGCAGCAATATTCTGGCAAACGAGGTCATTATGATAGGTACAATTAGGACTCTTTCGGAAGATCTCCGATGCTTTATGCGAACGAGGGTAAAAGAAATATGTACAAAAATAGCCGCGGCTTTTGGTGCCTCCTGCGAAGTCCATATTCGTCCGAGCTATCCTGTTCTCATAAACGACGAAAGCGCAACGGAGCTGGTACGCGCTACTGCTATATCCATTCTCGGAGAGTCCAATGTGATTATGCGTCAAGAGCCCAATCTGGGGGTCGAGGATTTTGCATATTTTCTTAGAGAGCGACCGGGGACTTTTTGGCATCTGGGCTGTGGGAAGCCAAGAATGGAAAAAATCTATCCGCTTCATTCCGCGGAATTCGATATAGATGAAGCATGCCTTCCCATAGGTGTCGCGATTCAGGCGGCTTCAGCGCTAACTTTTCTGCAATTCCGCAATCAGGAACAGGGCTAGGAAGTGTCTAACTAGGAATTTATAAGGAATGGCTAAAGAATAATTCAAAAATTGCTCAGAAATTGCTCAAGAATGGCTCAGAGATGACTCTCCGGTAAGGTCTCCTTTGCAGCTGGCTGCTATCAAAGCAGAGAAAGGTTTTAGGAACGCACCGTACCGAAGGAAAAGCCCTTCTGGATGGAATTGCAGTGCGAGAGCGAATCGTCCAGATTCTATAGGCTCAAGCGCCTCGATTATGCCATCTGTGCCGCGCGCTGTGATCTTGAAATCGCTCGCGACTTTGTCCACAGCCTGGTGATGGAAACTATTTACCAAGAGGCTTTCGGTCTCGAAAAGCTCGAAAAGAATGCTATCTCTTTCGATTATGATATGATGATGTAGCTCATCATGGGCTATCTGCGGATTGTGAAGGAGAGCCGCTGGATTGCTGCGCTCGATATCCTGCAAAAGGCTTCCGCCGCGTGCGACATTCATGAGCTGACAACCCCTACAGATGCCTAGCATGGGTATTCTTGCTTCCCAAGCTCGATTGCAGAGCTCGATCTCCCATTCGTCGCGCACAGTATCGAAGGAACCAAGACCCACAAGCGGTTCCTGGCCGAAAAGCCAAGGTGCGATATCGCCTCCACCCGAAAATACTAAGCCGTCTAGTGTAGGAATGAGTGCATTTACCACATCTGGGCTCGTGGCAGAGAGGATCACGGGAATGCCGCCGGCCATTTCTATTGCTTTTACATAGGATTCTTTGAGAGAAAAATAAGGTACCGATTGTCTAGAGCGATCAATAAAGCTCGTAATGCCGATAATAGGTTTTTTCATGCAGTTATTGTAGCCAATCGGGTTTGCAAGGTATAGTGCAAGCCTAAAGTGCTGGAATAACTAGAAAAGTGCAAGTAAAGTGGAGATGGAGGAAGCAATGATGGATATGCCTTTCCCACCCGGCATTCTAATCGATGGCTCCAAATGCTGTTTCGATGGTGTCGATCTAGGATACTTGGCTCATGAGTTTGGCACTCCGCTATATGTGATGTCCGAGACTATCATCCGTGAACGATGCGAAGAGCTGCATAGGGTTTTTCTTTCCCGCTATCCAGGAACCCGAGCCTATTACGCAAGCAAGGCATTGCAGGCTCTCGATGTGCTCAAAATAATCAAAGAAGAAGGTCTTGGAGTCGATGTAGTATCGGGGGGAGAGCTCTACGCTGCATTGAAGGCAGGAATTCCTCCATCCGACATTATATTCCACGGAAATGCAAAAACCGACGAGGAGCTACATTATGCCATTAGCTCCGGAGTGGGACGGATCGCTGTCGACAACCTCGAGGAGATCTTTAGAATTGAGCAGGAAGCAAAGAGACTCGGTAGAGATCAGCAGGTAATCTTTCGCGTTGCTCCTGGAGTAGACAGCCACACCCATCGATTCATTTCCACAGGAAGCCTCGACTCGAAGTTTGGCATTCCGCTTGAGCCTTCGGAAGCAGAGCGATATGTGAATGCGCTCGCTCTCTGTCCCCGTGTCAAGTTTTTGGGCTTGCATTTCCATATTGGCTCACAGCTCCTGGAAAACACCTCGCATCTGGCAGCGCTCGAAATTGTGTTGAGTTTTGCAAAAAGGCTTTCGAAGGAATTCGGACTTAAGCTGGAAGAGCTAAATTTTGGGGGAGGTTTTGGGATTCGCTATCTTCCTTCCGATAAGGCGCCCGCCATTGAGGATTTTCTTGATCCTATGATGGAGATGGTACAAGAATGGAGTCGGAAAGAAAACCTGCCTATGCCAGTCTGCGCCATCGAACCAGGGCGATGGATTGTGGGAGAAGCGGGGATAACGCTCTATAAGGTTATCGCCGTCAAGGAAATACCTGGTGTGCGGACCTATGTCGCGGTCGACGGCGGTATGGGCGACAATATAAGGCCTGCGCTTTATGATGCTCGATATCATGTAGAGACTGTGAGTCAAGGTTTCTCAAAGCTGCCTGGGGAAATGAGAAAGGAAGGAAATTATTCTGAGGCCGGTGTTATGAAAGAAAGCCATGGCGATAAGGACTTGCGTACATGGAACTCGAGCAAAGAGCGAACTCCGCGAAAAGTGACGATTGCGGGTCGCTATTGTGAGTCCGGTGACATAATAGTCAAAGATGCAACATTGCCCGATCCTATGCCAGGCGATATCCTTGCCGTCTATTCGACTGGGGCCTATTGTTTTGCAATGTCGAGCAATTACAACCGAGTGCCGCGACCCGCCCTAGTAATTGCAAAAAATGGAAATTATCGGCTGTCGGTGCAGCGTGAGACATACGAAGATCTACTGAAAAAAGAAATTTAAAGGTCCAAATTTGATATTGACACCTTATATGCAGCACCAATATATTTCCTTGAATTAGAGAAAATTGAGATATTTTATTTTTTGAGAATACTTGACATATTTTAGAAACGCAATTATACTCACTGCAAGTTTAATATCATAATCGTCAACGGAGGTGGATTATGAAAAAGTTTTTGGCTTTTGTGTTTGTAGGACTGATTGTCTGCAGCGGAGCATGGGCTGCCCAAGTAACTATCAATGCGACTGCTTCTCAGGTACTGAGTGTAGCTACAGCAAATGCAACCTGGAGTGTCACCCTAGATAATACAGGCACGGCTGTGACTGTTTCACCAGTAGATAACCTTACAGTGAAATCCAGTAAGCATGCAT
>ERZ795030.705-NODE-705-length-49397-cov-8.631571_pt1 | contig 49397 bp, 26 predicted proteins | sample MGYA00375122_ERZ795030 | MGnify/ENA primary metagenome ERZ795030 (study PRJEB30165, sample SAMN05720146) | activated sludge metagenome | isolation source: anaerobic digester from wastewater treatment plant | place: Japan | collected 2015-04-20 ... | reverse complement strand
CTGCGCTCACCGATGCAGACATACTGTTATATGTAACTGATGTATATGACTCTGCCGAGAAAAATACCGATTTTATTGAGAAGGTCAATTTGAATCCGGCGCACTTAATTTTAATCATCAACAAGATTGATTTAATCGACCAGCAAAAATTGGAAATACTTGTGGAAAAATGGAGTCAATTGCTTCCAAGGGCTGAAATTTTTCCTGTTTCTGCTTTGGAAAATTTTAATGTCGCACCTGTATTTGATCGCATCAAAGTCCTGCTCCCGGAATCACCACCATTTTTTGATAAAGACCAATTGACGGATAAACCGGCAAGATTCTTCGTAACAGAAATTATCAGAGAAAAAATTTTAAAGCATTATGACAAAGAAATTCCGTATGCAGTAGAGGTGGTTGTGGAAAAATTCCTGGAAGAAGAAAAGATCATTCGCATCCACGCTGTCATCCATGTGGAACGTGAATCCCAAAAAGGCATCATCATAGGTCACGGAGGTAAATCACTCAAGAAAGTTGGTACGGAGGCCAGAAAAGATTTAGAGGCTTTTTTTGAAAAGAAAATCTACCTGGAACTATTTGTAAAAGTGGAAAAAGACTGGAGAAAAAAAGATACGGCATTGCGTAATTTCGGATACCAATTGGATTAGTTGTCCCGGAACGGATACAAGTTAAAGTTGTCAGGATTCCAACTCTTCCAACACCTTATAAATCATTTCATTTTCAAATCCTTTCCCGGATAAAAACCGGGCCAGCTTTCCCTTTTTCTCATGCTCACTTTTGAAGGTAATTTTTTTGAGTTTATCTTTTGCCAATCTGAGAATTAGGGCGTTATATTCATCATCATCAATCGCTTTCAGTGCCTGCTCAATGATATCTTTGTTGATCTGCTTCAAATTTAATTGATAATTTATTTTTATCTTCCCCCATTTATTATACCTGAATTTATCTTTTGCATAGGCTGTCGCAAACCGTTTTTCGTCTATGTATTTTTCTTGAATCAGATAATCGATGATTTTGTGCTGATCCGATTCATCAACTTCCCATTTGTTCAATTTTTCTTTTAATTCAGAGACGCATCGTTCTGCCAACGAACAATAAGATGCCGCTTTATGCAATGCTACTTCGTATGTTTGAGTATGTGGGTCCATCCGGCGACAAACTAAGTTTACACAAATGCCAGGATCAGTATTTGAGCCATGATAACTCGCAAAAACATGGTAAGCGGATAAACAGTGGAATAGGATACAGCAGGCGCATCATTGTCGGCAATGCTGTTGGCATACGCCAAAGCCGGTGGATTGGTCATGCTTCCGGACAAAAGACCTATCAATGAAAAGTAATTCATTTTCATCACTTTCTTACCAAATACACCCACAAGCAATACGGGTATTATCGTAATCAGGACACCACATCCCACCCAAATCAAGCCATCACCGTAAATTACAGTCTCCACAAACTGATCACCGGCTGCGATACCTACGCTTGCCAGGAACAGGGTGATGCCTATTTCACGCAACAACAGGTTGGCACTTTGTGTCGTGTAGGTTATGAGCTTCAGTTTAAAACCAAAACGTCCCAATAATATAGCGACCACCAAAGGACCGCCGGCTAATCCAAGTTTTACCGGCATGGGCATACCGGGTATATAGAAAGGAATACTGCCGAAAATAATGCCCAGGAAAATACCTACAAACAAAGTGATTAAATGGGGTTCATCCAATCGTTTTAATGTATTTCCCAAGACCTCTTCAATTCTTTTAATTGACTCCGGTGAACCTACAACCACCACACGATCACCTACTTGCAACACCAGGTCTTCGCTTGCAAATAAATCAAAACCTGAACGTATGATACGGGTACAATTGACATTCAATGCTCTTAGCCTCAGTGAGCCTAAAGTTTTGCCATTGATAGTCTCGCGTGTGATCACTATTCTGCGTGAAATCATTTCCTCTTCCGACTCCTTCCAATCAAATTCAATCACTTCTCCAAGCAATGCTTTTACAGCTCCGGCATCTGATTCGGTTGCAACTATCAAAACAATATCACCATTATATAATACGGTGTCTCCTTTAGGAACAGAGTAACTTTTATCATGGTAAAGACGGGAAACAACGAATTTGCGACCTATCAATTTTCTGATTTCAATCAGGGTTTTTCCATGAATTGCATGCGAGTTAATTCTTATGGTCATCAACTGAGTACCGTCTACCGGTGCCGATATCTCCTTGATTTTATCATTTTCCTTGTTGAGATTGATTTTAAAAATCGTACGAATAAGGATAAAGGAAAGTATAACACCAACAACTCCAAGCGGATAAGCTACAGCATAACCCAACGCTATTTCCGGAATTTCTGCAATCTGACCGGCATCAAATGACTGGTGAAGTGCTTCTTGTGCCGCACCGAGACCCGGGGTGTTGGTAACAGCACCCGATAATATCCCGACAAACATGGACATGGGGATCCTTCCTGCAAAAATATAATATAAGGCAATGGTGATACCAACCCCTAAAAACACCACACTGGCTGCCATTAGATTTTGATGCATTCCTCCCTTCTTAAAAGAAGCAAAAAATCCTGGTCCGACTTGCAACCCAATGGAGTATATGAATAGAATCAACCCAAACTCCCGGATAAAATACATCAATTCCGGATTGGCATTAAAACCGAAATGTCCGACAAAAATACCGACAAACAAGACAAAAGTAACCCCCAGGGACACCCCGAAAATTTTCACTTTGCCAATCATCACACCTACTGCAATCACAAAAGCGTATAGCAACAAGGTGTAAGCAATGCCTCTTTCGGCAAATAAAGCTACCAGCCAATCAAAATCCATAAATCTGCTTACTTAAAAATATTATATTGGGGAGAGTATTATCAACTACATTTTCACCGTACAAAGATACTACCTTAATTCTGTTATCACAAAATACAATTGACTTCTGAAAATTCAAAAATTTTAATCTACACCAAAAATAAACTACTTTTGTAATCGCAAATCTAAAATTTAGTCTTATCCTATATCAACAAGCAACATGAACCCAAAGCAAGTACTTTTTATAGACAGAGACGGAACCATCATTGCTGAACCGCCGGTCACTTTTCAAGTGGACACATTGGAACAGCTGGAATTTTTACCCGGTGTCATTCGCAATTTGCATTTCATCAGACATAAGCTGGATTTTGAATGGGCGATGGTCACTAACCAGGATGGATTGGGAACAGAAGGATATCCTCAGGCCAGCTTTGATGCGGTACAAGGAAAAATGCTTCAGATCTTACACCATGAAGGAATTGAGTTTGATGAAATTTTTATCGACAAATCTTTTCCTGAAGATAACTTACCAACGCGTAAGCCGGGTACTGCCATGCTGAAAAAGTATTTTTCGAAAAATTATGATTTAGCCAATTCTTACGTGATAGGTGACAGACTAACAGATGTTGAAATGGCAAAAAACCTGGGTTGTAAAGCCATCTTGATCAATGGTGACTATAAATTGCTGGAAAATACCGGATTACAAGAATATTGCGCTGTACAGACAACTTCCTGGGATGCTGTTACCGATTTTCTGTTTGCCGGCGGAAGGCGTGCCGTCGTTCAGCGCACCACCAAAGAAACCGATGTTTTCATTGAATTAAATATAGATGGAAGCGGTAAAACCGACATTTCCACAGGCTTACATTTCTTTGATCACATGTTGGAACAAATCGGTAAACATTCGGGCTGCGATTTGACAATTAAAGTTAAGGGAGATTTACATATCGACGAGCACCATACCATAGAAGATACCGGCCTGGCTTTGGGAGAAGCTTTGCGCAAAGCTATCGGCAACAAAAGAGGTATCGAGCGCTACGGTTTTACATTGCCTATGGATGACAACTTATGCTCGGTTGCACTCGATTTCGGCGGTCGTCCCTGGCTGATTTATGATGCTGAATTCAAAAGGGAGTACGTAGGAGATATGCCCACGGAAATGGTCATGCACTTTTTTAAATCCCTGAGCGATGCTGCCCTGATGAACCTCAACATAAAAGCTGAAGGCGAAAATGAACACCACAAAATTGAGGGCATTTTTAAAGCCTTGGCCAAAGCCATTAAAATGGCGGTAAAAAGAGATATCTACAAGTATGAATTGCCTAGCACGAAGGGAACTTTGTAAAGAACGAAGAACGAAGAACGAAAACCAAGAACAAAGAATAAAGACAAAAGAACAAAGACAAAAGAGCAAAGACAAATAAGAACTAAGAACGAAAAACTATCAGCTACTAACTACTAACTACCAACTACTAACTACTAACTACTTAAGTTAACTTCTTTAACTTCTTATTAAAATATGCCCTCATCATCATCATTCAAACATAAAATATTATCAACGCTGTGGCTGCTTTTTACGGTGCAATTTGCATTTTCAGAACAGCCTCGCTTATTTGTAGGCATCATGGTAGATGGTTTACAGCAAGGGCACATTGAACAGTTGAGCGAACGTTTTTCTCACAGTGGCTTCAAAAAACTGACAAGCCAGGGTACGGCATTGACAAGGGTGGCGTGCAATTTTGTTGCTGCCGGGAATGCCTCTGACATTGCAACATTAACCTCGGGGACCATTCCATACTACCACGGTGTTGTCTCCAATCGAATATACAATCGCTTTTCCGGTAAGATTGAGTCGGTATTCCAGGATGCTTCGCAATCGGGAATTGAATCTCATCTAACGCTGTCGGCCAGGCATTTCAGATCTACCAATGTGGTGGATGAGTTGATGATGGCTCATCGGAAACAATCCAAAGCTTTTGCGATTGGTTTGCATGCCGAAGATGTAATTGCCCTGGGCGGTCATGCGGCTGATGGAGTAGCCTGGATTGACGAAGACTCGATAAGATGGAGTTCTACAACCTATTATCAGGATGGTATGCCCTGGCAGGCGTTGAATATGAATGAAGACGGGGCTTTTCAGCGGATTGCCGACAGGGTGTGGCAACCTCTGTATAATCCTGAAACTTATGTCACCGCGGTAGATGAGAAAAAACTACAGTCGTTCGAATACCGCAGCACAACAAAAAAACATGAGCAATCACCTTCAACAATTATTAAAAACACACCCGCCGCGAATTCATTGGTGGCTGAATTGGCTTTGCGCCTGCTTCATGAACACGATTTGGGGATGGATGAATTTACGGATGCTTTAATGTTACAATTTACCGTGCGTACACCCAACGACAAAAATCTTGCTTTACAATCTTTGGAGAAAGAAGATATGTACTTGCGATTGGATGATGAATTGCAGTTTTTAATACAAAAAATTGAAAATAAAATCGGTGCCGACAAGGTGCTGTTTGTCCTCTTTGGAAATCAAACAGCCGGATATAGCCCTGAAGAGTTGAAAGCGTACCATGTTGATGCCGGATATTTCAATGCAAACCGCTCCATGGCTTTGCTAAACTCTTATCTGATGGCGATTTATGGTTTTGAGAAATGGGTGACCGGTTATTACGGAAAGCATATTTTCTTAAATAAGAAGTTGATAGAAGAAAAAGGTATTGATTTCAGGGAAATGCAGGAGTTGGCAGTTGAATTTATGCTTGAGTTTGAAGGCATACAATCAGCTTTCAGCTATGCTCAACTGATGCAGATGGGGGTTAATCCTAACTCCGAAATGGCGAAACTCCGTAATTCTACACATAAAAACACAGCCGGGGATATTATCCTGACATTAATGCCCGGTTGGTTAGAGGTAGATGATGAGTCCAATCCGGTTGGTGAATCGAACGACCTGGTTTCCTATTTACCCGTATGGTTCTACGGTGCAAAAATACCGGCGAAAACAATCACCGGACAATACCAAATTACAGACATAGCACCAACGATTTCAGAGATACTAAATATACCATTTACCAATGCAAATTTGGGAAAACCGATTGAACTAATTAATTGAGAACAAGGAACAAAGAGCAAAGAACAAAGACGACAAGCGATGAACGAAGAACGATAAACTGAGAACAAAGAACAAAGACAAAAGAGCAAAGACAAAAGAACAAAGACAAAAGAGCAAAGACAAAAGAGCAAAGACAAAATAAATTGTTTAATGTTTAGTGTGTAATGTTGTTGAATTGTTGAATTGTTGAATTGAGAACAAAAAGTAAAGAAAAAAACGATGAACGAAGCCAAAAGCCAAAAGCTAAACTCGCGACCCCGGATTCCATAACTTCTCTAACTTCTCTAACTTCTTTAACTTCTCCAACTTCTTTAACTTCTCCAACTTCTTTAACTTCTAACTACTAACTACCAGCTACTAACTACCAGCTACTAACTACTTATAAGAAAATGCCCTACAATTTTGACGAAATAATCAATCGAGAAAATACAGATGCCATCAAATTGGAAAAACGCAAGTTGCTATTTGGGACAGAAAATGTCCTTCCATTGTGGGTGGCTGATATGGACTTTCGTACGCCGGATTTCATTTTAAATGCCATACAAAAGCGTTTGGAGCATCCTGTTTTAGGATATACCACAACACCTGCTGATTTTTTTGAGCTGTTTACCGCCTGGACGCAAAAACTACATGACTGGCAAATAAAAACAGAATGGACAGGCTTTATCCCCGGCATTGTTCCGGGTTTGGCGTTTACAGTTCAATGTTTTACAAAGCCCGGAGAAGAGGTCATTGTACAGCCCCCCGTTTATCACCCTTTTATGAACGTTGTGAATAATAACGGACGCGACTTGGTTTACAATCCACTTCAAGAAGTAAAAGGTAAATTTGAAATGGATTTTGACGATTTGCGTAGTAAAATCACGGACAAAACAAGGATGTTGATTCTGTGTAATCCGCATAATCCGGGAGGAAAGGTTTGGACGTTGGAAACCCTTCGGAAGTTGGATGAAATATGCGCAAAACATAAGATATTAGTTGTTTCCGATGAGATCCATGCCGATATGGTTTTACCCGGTGACCCGCGAATAAAACACATTCCATTTGCAAAAGTATCACAAACCGCCGCTGATAATTCCGTTACTTTTATGGCGCCCAGCAAAACCTTCAATATGCCCGGACTGAAAACCTCTTTTTATGTGATACCGAACAGTAAGTTATATCAACAATTTACCTCTTACTTAGAGGCTTCTGAAGTTAAATCCGGAAATATATTCGCTTATGCAGCTACTGCAGCCTGCTATGCTGAGGGAGATCACTGGCGTAAAGCCATGTTACGTTATGTGCAGGAAAATGTGGATTACGTAATAGACTTTCTAAACAAACATATTCCACAAATTAGGCCCATGCGCCCCGAAGCTTCTTTCTTGATGTGGCTGGATTGTAAAGCGTTGGGTATGGAACCTGATGAATTACATCACTTTTTTGTACAAAAAGCCGGTTTGGGCCTCAATCAGGGAACTATTTTTGGTCCCGGCGGAGAACATCACATGCGCCTGAATGTGGCTTGTCCAAAAGTAATTTTAGAACAAGCCATGACACAACTTAAAAATGCTTTATCAGTTCAGTAATGGAAGTTAGAATAGAAAAATCCTGGAAAAAGGTTTTACAGCCGGAGTTCGACAAGCCTTATTTTGCCGACTTAGTGCAATTCGTACGAACAGCCTATGCAAAAGGTAAAATATTCCCACCGGCTCCCCTGATATTCAACGCTTTCGATCAATGTCCCTTTGATGATGTAAAGGTGGTGATCATCGGGCAGGACCCTTATCATGGTCCCGGACAGGCACATGGATTATGCTTTTCAGTCAATGATGGAGTAGCATTTCCACCTTCCCTGATCAATATTTTCAAAGAAATTGAACGTGATTTGGGCATTCCTTTTCCAGGCTCAGGCAGTCTTATAAGGTGGGCAAATCAAGGTGTATTGCTTTTGAACGCCACTTTAACCGTACAGGCACACCGGGCTGGTTCACATCAAGGCAAGGGCTGGGAAACATTCACAGATGCCGTCATCAAAATTCTTGCAGAAAAAAAGTCGGATTTAGTATTTATGCTTTGGGGGTCGTATGCTCAGCAGAAAGGAGCTTATATCGACAACCGGCGACATCTGGTACTCAAAACCGTACATCCCTCTCCCCTTTCTGCCTATCGGGGTTTTATCGGTTGCGGACATTTCTCGGCAGCCAATGAATTTTTAAAAGCGAAGGGGATGCAGGAGATAAAATGGTAAACAGCCGGAACGAATTCCCGTATAATTTTTTTCAAAAAAATCATGTACATTTGTGATTGATCTCTAAAAACACAACTTTCAAGCACTTAAAATCTTATGGCACTTCAGGAATCCTTTGTAAAGCAAGGCAACTTCTTGTTTCGTTACAGAAGTTATTTACCTCTGACTCTTGTTGTAGCAGGAATAGGCGTATTTACCACGGATTTGTTTCATGGTCAGACGTTTACTGATTTACAGTATTTCAGCATTGAAATAGCCTCTTTAATCGTTTCTTTGACAGGCTTGTTTATCCGCATCATCACAGTAGGACACACGCCACCCCTCACTTCCGGACGAAACACGAAAGAACAGTTAGCCGACGAGATCAACACAACCGGCATCTATTCCATGGTACGACATCCTTTGTATCTCGGTAATTTTTTGATGTGGGCCGGTGCTGCAATCCTAGTGGCAAACCTATACTTTTTTATCATCTTCGTATTGATTTACTGGATCTATTACGAACGGATCATGTGCGCAGAAGAACAATTTTTACGAAATAAGTTTGGCAAAACGTACATGGACTGGGCTGAACAAACGCCTGCTTTTATTCCCTCATGCCGCAACAAGAAGAAACCTGTTTATCCCTTCAATATTAAAAAAGTATTGATAAAAGAAAAGAACGGTCTGTTAGCAGTTTTTATCCTACTTTTTATCTTTCACAACATCCGGTACTCTTGCGTAAAAGGTAAAATGCTAATCGACAACAATTGGGTGTTGTGGTGTACAGTGATTGCAATTATTTTGTATGTCATTTTAAAATTACTCAAAAAAACATTCACCCTGACTAAATAAACGCTAAATTCAATTACTTACTACTTATGAAACAAATAAAGATCCCGTGCATCTCTGAATTAAATAGTGCTTCTGATATGAACACCATTTCTTCTTTACTTTCAAAGCAGAAAAATTTTGAATTGATTGACCAGGTTAATTGGCCCGACACATTCCCGCTGAAGCCTGCGTGTAAATTTATCATTGCCCGTTCCAATGAAGCCTTGTTCATCCATTATGTGGTGAATGAAAAACAAATACAAGCCCTCTATACCAATGACCAGGATCCGGTGTGGCAAGACAGCTGTGTAGAGTTTTTCTGTCAATTACCCAATAGCAAAACTTATTTTAACTTTGAATTTAATTGCATAGGTACTTGCCTCGCAACTAAAAGGATCAGTCGCACAGAAGGTATAAACCCTTTGCCAGCTGAAAAAATGTCACAAATAAAACGCTATCCCTCTTTGGAAAATCAACCCTTTCAAGAGAAAAAAGGCAATTTCGACTGGACCTTAACCGTAAAAATCCCATTTAAAGTACTTGATATTGATTCCCATAACCTACCTAAAATACTAAGGGCTAATTTTTACAAATGTGGCGATGGTACCTCTGAACCACACTATGTTAGCTGGAATCCGATCCTCACTGAAAATCCTGATTTTCATCAACCGAAATTTTTCGGAGCATTAAACCTGTGCTTTTAAAAAATTCATAAAATTTTAACATTCACAATCACCAGGGTATCAACATCTTGCAATGCACATAAGACAGGTTTTCTAAGTTTAGTTGGTAAATTGAAAAATTACACGTATTTTTACGGCGTTTTTATGCACGATAAACGCCTATGTATAGAGGGTTGTAGGAGAATGAGAAAAGTTTTGCTTTCCTTTACTTTTTTATTTCTGTTTGCTCTTGGTGCCACAATGACACAAACGGGGTATAAGCCCGTTAGTAACAACCTGATAATAAATTCAACATTCGATATTGGTATTCAAAATTGGACCACCACACCAAACGCAATGAACCTCTGTGTGGGTTATCCCAAGCAAATAAGGTCAAGCCCTGCGGGTTTGTTAAAACGATTATCTTGACTCTTAAAAAAAATGATGAAAAAAGTCGTATTCCATAAATTAAAAATCAGATCAGTGTTTTTTCTGCTGGTGGCACTTCTTGCAAGTGGTGTAGCAGCCCAAACACCGGCAAAACACTATGTTTCATGGGATAGCGACAATACAGGAGACGGCTTAACCTGGCAAGTTCCTGCATCTCCAAACACAGCCGACACTGATGGAGATGGTGTTCTCGATATCTACGATCTGGATAACGATAATGACGGAATACTCGACGCAGATGAACTTTACTGCGATAACCCCGACCTGCCAATAGCTACAACTGCCGGAACAGGTAAATACAAAACCCAACTCGGTTTCTTCGACTTTACAGGTGCCGAATGGAACGCTATTGGCGATACAGTTACCCGCACAGCCACCTACAACGGAGTTACTTACACTGCCGAAGTTATCTATATAGATATATATAATAAGGCAATTCCAGCCGGCAACGATACAACTGACCTCAGAAATTTGCCCGATAATCCTGATGTACCTAAGTTTGAAGGGTGGGACATGAATACCTGGGATGTTACTAATCAGCCGCAAATGATAAAACATTACTACAATGTAAACGGCGTTAACTTTAAAGAAGCAATATATTATAATAAAAATGTCGTTGGAGCAAAACCGCTGCACGGCGAAGCAAGTTTTAAAATAGATGTAAAAGCTCATGTAGAAGGACAGCCTGATAATCCTGTACCCTTCCAATTAGTAGTATTTGACGCAGAAGGCTCAGGGATGGAGGCTTTAAACAATTGGACCGGACAAATAAAGTACACCGACTTGCAAGGACGAGGTTTCCAATCGCTTGAAAAAACAGGAACAGCCAACTACAACGATGTGGTAACCGTAACTCACCACACTTTTACCCGTACTGCAAAAAAAGTTGAATTAAGTTCCGATAATCGCATTCTTTATTACAATCATACTGCCAACTTACCGGGGTTACCAAGCAACGTGAACGGTCTGTTCGAAACAATCGACTACACATCGTCTAACCACTCTGTCAGAGTTGATGTAAAAGCACGCAGCGGCTGTCAGGCATTCGGTTTTGCTGTGCGTACGCTCTGCGATACCGACTCAGATGGCACACCTAATTTCTTAGACTTAGATTCCGACGGCGACGGCTGCTATGACGCTATTGAAGGCGATGAAAAAGTAACTGCCGCACATCTTAATGCTAACGGAAGTATAAATATAGCAGCTTATGGAGGCGTAAATGCCGACGGCGTTCCCAACTTGGTTAACTCAGGCGGTGCTGCCGATATTGGCGGAGATGTAGGACAAGGCGCCGGCTATTCAAAAAATCCCCTTGTAAATGCTTGTACCGATACTGACGGTGACGGTGTTTACGATATGTACGACATTGATAAGGATAATGATGGGATACTTGATATGGACGAGCTTTATTGCGACAATCCCGACTTGCCGGTAATCGCGACTGCGGGCAAAGGTCAGTACAAAACCCAACTCGGTTTCTTCGACTTTACAGGTGCTCAATGGACGGCAATCGGCGATAAAGTTACCCGTACTGCTACCTACAACGGAGTGACATATACTGCAGATGTTACCTATACGTACGTACAAAACTATAATAGGCCATCTGCCGCGAATATAGAACTTACTTCGGGAACTCCGAACCCCAGAATAAGTGTTTTTGAAGGAAAAGATATTAACACCTGGGAAACCGGACCTAATCAAATGATATACAAATACTATAATGTTACTAATAAACATGAGGTAATATGGGTTAAAAAGAGTGATCTAGTAGGTGAAGCACGCTTCAAAGTAGATGTAAGAGCCGAAAAAAACGGTGTATCCGTACCATTTCAATTAGTGGTATTTGATGCGGAAGCCACCAGCTTAACCCTCGATAATAATTGGCCTGATCATATCAGGTTTATAGATTATGGAATAGGGTTTCAGTCTCTCGAAAAAACCGGAACAGGTAACTACAACGATACTGTTACCATAAGTCATAATGGTTTTTATCGTGAATTGCAAAAAATTGAATTAAGTGCAGACAACCGTGTTCTTAGTTACAATTACACCGACAATAATAATCACGGTACCATGACGGGAAATCCGAGTAACGTAAACGGTTTGTTTCAAACTATCGATTACTCTTTATCCAGGCATACTGTTGATGTTATAGTAAGATCGAACGGTACTGCTCAAGCATTTGGTTTTGCTGTGCGTACCCTCTGCGACATCGATGCAGACGGTGTTCCAAACTTCTTAGACTTAGACTCCGATGGCGACGGCTGCTACGATGCTATTGAAGGCGATGAAAATGTAACTTCCGCACATCTTAATGCCAACGGAAGTATAAATATAGCAGCTAACGGTGGCGTAAATGCCGACGGTGTTCCCAATTTAGTAAATCCCGGCGGTGCTGCCGATGTTGGCGGAGATGTAGGACAAGGCATAGGTTACTCTCAATTTAACAACATAAATGTTTGTGCCGATGCGGACGGTGACGGTGTTCCCGACATTGACGACATTGATAAGGATAATGATGGGATACTTGATATGGACGAGCTTTATTGCGACAATCCCGACTTGCCTTCAGAAACAACCACAGGATCCGGTACATTTAAAACTCAACTCGGTTTCTTCGATTTTACCGGTGCCGAATGGAATGCCATTGGCGATAAAGTTACCCGTACAGCCACCTACAACGGAGTTACATATACTGCAGATGTTACCTATACGTACGTACAAAACTATAATAAGCCACTTGCCGCGAATATAGAACTTACTTCGGGAACCCCAAATCCGACAAAAGTAAGCAAGTTTGAAGGAAAAGATATAAATACATGGGCAAGCGGACCTGAACAAATGATAAGCAACTACTACAATGTTAACAATAAACATGAAGTAATATGGGTTAAAGGAAGTGGTACTCTAATAGGCGAAGCACGCTTCAAAGTAGAGGTAAGAGCCGAAAAAGGCACTGTACCCGTACCATTTCAATTAGTGGTATTTGATGCGGAAGCCACCAGCTTAACCCTCGATAATAATTGGCCCGAGCAAATCAGGTTTATGGACTATGGATACGGATTTCAGTCTCTCGAAAAAACCGGAACAGGTAACTACAACGATGTTGTTACTATAAGTCACAATGGTTTTTACCGTGCATTACAAAAGATTGAATTGAGTGCAGACAATCGTACTCTTAGTTACAATTATACCGATAATAATAATCACGGTGTCATGACGGGAAATCCAAGTAACGTAAACGGTTTGTTTGAAACTATCGATTACACTTTATCCAAACATACGGTAGATGTTGTAGTAAAAACAAACGGTGGTGCTCAAGCCTTTGGCTTTGCCGTGCGTACCCTCTGCGATATTGATGCAGACGGTATTCCTAACTTCTTAGATTTAGACTCCGACGGAGATGGTTGTTTCGATGCCATGGAAGGCGAAGATTATGTTACAGAAGAACAATTGAATGCGGATGGCAGCATAAATATAGCAGCTACCGGCGGAGTGGATGCAGATGGCGTTCCTAATTTGGTAAATCCCGGCGGTGCCGGCGATGTTGACGAGGCTCAAGGGCAAGGAGTAGGAACATCACAAAACAGTGCAATTGATCTTTGTAATAACTTTTGGGTAGGTGGAACTACAGGATTTGTCAATGCCTGGGATACAGTTGCCAATTGGTCGCAGGGTATCGTACCGTATCCGCTGCATGATGTAGAATTTGCCAACAATCAGCCCGGAAGTGACGGAAAGGTTGCACTGGCTGATCTTCACGTTCCCGTAGGTGACCCCAAAACAATAGGCAGATTGATTAATTCCACAAATAAAGCTACAATAGTTCCGGCCACCGCATCACTCACCATCAACGAACAAGTTAGCGGTAGCGAAACTTTGGACAAAGCACATAAATTAATGGTCAAGGCTGAAGCCGGTCAAGCCAACGGAACGCTCATCGTAACCAAGGGATGTACCCAACCGCCCATTTTCGGCACCGTGCAATTTTATGCTAAAGGAATAAAAGGAAGCGAAGAAACCTGGACTGACAACATTGTAGGCAGTCCCACCGAAGGTCAGTCCTTTACAACTTCCTACCAGTGGCAATACTTTGGAGTTCCGGTAAAGAGTATTGTTGCTAATCCTACATTCCTCGGAGCAAGTTTGCGGATGTACGATGAAGCCTATAATGGCGACAATACGAAGTTTTATCAGAAGTGGCACTGGCTAAACAGCAGTAGCGTGTTGGAAGCTTTTAAAGGTTATTCCATTACCCAGGAAGAAGCCACAACCTACACCATTGCCGGAGAACTGAATTTCTGTGATAAAACTGTTACGATGACGCGCCAGGCTCCGATTGTAACAGGAGCAACCGGATATGTTCAAAACACACGTTACGGCCTGGGGCAAAACCTGTTCGGTAATTCCTACACGGCAGCTATTGACATCAGCAAGCTCGTGTTACCGGACGACATCGTAGAAAAGACTATCTATCTGTACAATACCGGACGTTTTCACGACTGGGCTTCTACAGGAACGCTGACCACAGGAACAAGTCCGCAACTGAGTGCCGGAAACTGGTTTGCCATTCCGCAAGAAAGTGCAAAAGCCGTATGGAACAACGAAATTCCATCCATGCAAGGATTTATGTTAAAATTCACCGATACTGTATTGGAAGCAGGTCCGGGCACCCCTGTAACGATCAATATTCCGTATGCAGCAGCAGGAAAGCCGAAGGTTATCCCAAACACCAAACCTCAGTTGGCACCGGGACAACATGGACAGCGGGCTTCCCATGCCATTGAACAAGAGCAATCATCTCCACTCTCTTACCTCCGCATAAATTTGGAAAGTGCCTCCACCCGGGATGCCCTATGGCTTATCAGCCGGGAAGGTACTACTGACCATTTCGACGACGGCTGGGACGGACGTAAACACTTCGGGACACCCACTGCATTTATCTTTACAGAAAACAAAGATGGTTTGATGCAGGTAAATGCGGATAAGACCATAGATGGAAGCATGATCAGTTTCTACGCCAATGCAGATACGGAATATGAACTGACATTGATCAAGTCCAATTTGGGACAATACACCAATTTACACCTGCACGATTTGGTAACCGAAACGAGCCTTGCGCTTGATGCAGATACAACTTACTACCGTTTCACGGCGACTAATGAAGGAAATGTAGAAAAACGATTTGTGATTTTAAACAACCATAAGCTAAAACTTAAAAACGACGGTTCAATTAATCCGTTAAACGCTTATCTGAAACATGATAACTTATTGATTGTTAATAATCTGAGTGATAACGAAGGACAAATAACCCTTTACAGCATTACCGGAAACAATGTGTTCTCGCAACATATACCGATTGGCATCACCGAGATACCGCTCAATCTCCCAAAAGGCATTTATTTGGTCAACCTGCGGGCAGAAAGCAATCATGAAACAGTAAAAATAGCAATAAGATAAACCCAGCCCGGACAGAAATAATGAGATCGATAATTAAAATACTGACCACACTGACACTTACACTTTTTGTTGTTGTAGGGGGAGGTTATTATTTTTACACGCTCGTTAACCCCGGGGCTTCCAATGGGACGTTTTGGTATGAGTTTTTTTTCATAGGTGAGCCGCGGCAAAACATGGAACTTGTACCTAACTATTATGAGAATTTGCCGACCTTCAAGACAAATAATAGATCAAAACCTTACATACCGCCATCGAACCCATCATTGTTGGGATCAAGTGAATCAAGCGGAATAGGCAAAATAAATAGCAGTGTAGCCAATTCAAACTTGTCAAAGTACAATAATTTTAGCAACAGACAAGCCACTGGTTCTAATTTCAACACGAGTAGGGGCATTGCCCACAAAAACAATGTAAAAGAGAATAAACTCTATGGTGGTAGTACGGGTGGAGTAATGCCTTACAACACCTATGCATCGAGAGGGTTCGGGAGAACTTCCGGCTATGCAAACAACTACTCTTCCGGTGGTGCTATAAGTAGTATAAGCAGTCCGTTAGCAGTTCCTTTTTCAAATAGTTTTACGGGAACACCTCCCACCACAACCAGCGGTACCATATTGTTTGATCCGGGTGCTGCAACCACAGAAGAGATAGAACAAAATGCCATTCCGGTAGGGGATGGCCTGTGGATAATGTTGGCAATGGCGGGAGTGTATGGTTTGCTGAGAAAAAAGCATATTTCAAGCATAAAAATTCATTAAGCTTGATGATTTTTAAAATAAATTAATTATCTTTGCACCCTCTCTAAACATTAATAATTATTAATTATTAATATCTCGATATCTAGGAATATCCTTAGGAAAAGTGTCGTATAACCCCATAGAGAAACGATTTTTATCATATAATCAATCATTACGAACTGTTGATTATGAAATACTTCAAAACTTTGCTTGCTACCGTACTGTTTCTATCTGCTTCTTACGGTAGTATGCAGGCTCAGTTCCCTACAGCTTCAATTTGCAATACGGTACCGGGACCTCAGTTTTCCCAAAGCACTAACACATCCGGCACACTTAACGGGGTAAAAGTTACCCGAACATTGACGCGTGGTTTGTTTTCAGCCCCAAACTCTACGAGTTGTAGCAGAACCTATTCCTCGGGCTATGCCTGGCTAAGAGCAGAAGACTCAGATAAACCTGAATCCGTAACTTATACATTTGATGAACCACAAAAATCCGTACAGGTTTTCCTACTTCTTTTGGGGAATTCATATTGGACTAATGCTGCTGACGAAGCCGTCTTTGAAATAAAAACGGGAGAAACTACCTTACCCCTGACTTTAAGTAAAAACCCAACCAGTATAGATTGTAAAAACAAGGTAGTTATTTCCAACTCTTCAGTTATTTACAATCAAAACGACGGAACGTTGACTGACGCTGCTATCATGGTATCTTCCAACACCCCGTTTACCTCGCTTACTATTACCAATCCAAGGGTTTCGGGAAACGGTTGGGGCTTTTTTGTGGAAATTTGCCCTACCTCTCTTGTACTGCTGGATACGGACAGCGATGGTATACCTGACAGATATGACTTAGATGATGATAACGACGGCATATTGGATACGGATGAAATGAATTGTACGGCCGTAAACGAATCACCTACTTTAAAAGACAGTGCAAATGTTACTAAACCCGGAGATGCAATAGACGGTTCGACTAACACCTGGGCTACAATGCCGCGTTATAGTTCTAATTATGGTTATTCTTATATAACTGTCGATTTAGGTGGTTCGTCAAAACCAGCGGGTACGTATATCGATATGTTTTTTTACAAGGATAGACCTGAGCCTAGATTAGAATATTCTTCATCTCCAACCGGCGGGTTTAAAATTTTATCCTCTTTTTTGAATCCAACTCCATGGAATTTTGGTAGAAAAGCAACTTATATATTGCCGGAAGCTGCACGATACATTAAAATCACAAATAGAAGCACAACGGCTTCTGCTTATGTTTATGAAATTACCTATACTTCGTGTACCGATATTGATACTGACGGCGATGGTATTCCCAACCGCTTAGATCCTGATTCCGATGGTGACGGCTGCCCCGATGCCGTAGAAGGCAGTGAACACATTTTGCTAGGTCAAATACACCCTGTAACACACCCGAATTATCCGGGACAAATAAAGGTAAAAGCAAACGGCACAAGTTTAGGCACACCCCCGGAGATCATCAGTATCGAACCAAATGCTTATGGTGTACCGGAATTGGTAAATCCTGCCACTTCCAACACATCTTTTTCATCGGGACAAGCCGATAATACCGATGGTACTTACGATATAGGCCAAGGTGCGGGAGATTCTAAAAATGCAGGTATCCACAGTCAATGCGATAACTATTGGATAGGTAATACTTCCGGTGTAAATCCAACGAATTGGAATACTTCCACCAACTGGACACAACTTTCACCCCCGGCACCGGGTAACAACGTGGCATTTGCCAACAATCAATCCGGTAATGGTAAATATGCTTTAGCCAACCTTCACGTACCTGTTGGCGACCCAAAAATTATAGGAAATTTAACCAACGAAACAAACTTTGCCACGGTAATTCCGGCAGAAGCATCGCTCACCGTACGTGGGAATATTGTTGGTAGTGGTACGGCAGACAAAGCACATAAAATAGTGGTGGGTGCCGAAGCCGGTAAAGCCAACGGAACGCTCATCGCCACTACGGGTTGCGGACAAAATGTTTATGGTACCGTACAACTTTATGCCAAAGGAGTAAAAGGAGAGGAACAAACCTGGATTGACAACATTGAAGGAAGTCCCACCAAAAACCAGTCCTTTACAAGTTCCCACCACTGGCAATATTTTGGTATCCCTGTAGATAGTATCGTTGCCAAACCTACATTTTCCGGAGCCACCCTGTATATGTATGATGAGACCTATAACGGCGATAATACACAATTTTATAAAAAATGGCATCGGTTAAACAGCAACAGCGTGTTAGAAGCCTTTAAAGGTTATTCCATCACTCAGGAAGAAGCCAAAATCTACAATATTGCCGGAAAATTGAACTTCTGTGATAAAACTCTTACCTTGACACGCCAGGCTCCGGTTGTAACGGGAGCAACAGGGAGTATTCAAAACGTACGTTACGGCCTGGGGCAAAACCTGTTCGGTAATTCCTATACGGCAGCGATTGACATTAATCAGCTCACATTCCCTCCGGAAATAGAATCTACCGTATATCTGTACAATACCGGACGTTTTCACGACTGGGCTTCCACCGGAATACTGACCACAGGAGCAACTCCGCAATTGAGTGCCGGAAACTGGTTTGCCATCCCGAAAAACGCTTCTCCGGCCATATGGGACAATCAAATTCCTTCCATGCAGGGATTTATGTTGAAATTTACCGACGCAGCATTGGAAGAGGGTCCGGGTGCCCCTGTAACGATCACTATTCCGCTCGCAGCAGCGGGAGAGCCGAAGGTCATCCCAAACACCAAACCTCAGTTGGCGCCGGGACAACATGGGCAGCGGGTTGGAAAAACCATTGAACAAGAACAAGCGTCTCCACTCTCCTACCTCCGCATAAACCTGGAGAGCGCCTCCACCCGGGATGCCCTCTGGCTTATCAGCCGGGAAGGGACCACCAATCGTTTTGACAACGGCTGGGATGGTTACAAGTCCTTCGGGACACCCACCGCCTATATTTTCACAGAAAATGAAGATGGTTTGATGCAGGTAAATACAGATAAGACCATAGATGGAAGCATGATCAGTTTCTACGCGAATGCAGATACCGAGTATGAATTGACACTGATCAAATCCAATTTAGAACAATACACGAATTTACATCTGCACGACTTGACAAACGAAACAAGCCTCGCACTTGATTCAGATACAACCCACTACTATTTTACAGCCGTTAATAACGGTAATGTAGAAAAACGATTTGTGATTTTAAATAACCATAAATTAAAGCTTAAAAACGATGGTTCAGTTAATCCACTGAGCGCTTATCTTAAAGATGACAACCTGCTGACTATCAACAATCTGAGTAAAAAAGAAGGACGAATAACCATCTATAGCACTACCGGAAGCATGCTTTTCTCACAGCATATGCCGACAGATATAACCGAAATGCCGCTAAATCTCCCAAAGGGTATTTATTTAGTCAATCTGCAAGTAGAAGGCAATCGTGAAATGGTAAAAATAGTGGTAAGATAAACCCGGCGGGGCCTGCTACAACTACAAAAGAGGTAGAACAAAATACCATTCCGGTCGACAATAGCAGAAATGAATGGCTTATCAAGGAAGAGATACTGTACTTTTTAACAAAAATTACAAATTTCAATCACCACGCAACCATCTAAAAACCAACACCTTACTTTATCTCCAAAAAAATTAACATATAGTTTGATTGTAAGTTAAAAATTAACTTGTATCTTTGTGCACGTACACGGCATGCTTAAATTTCTATACACGCTCAAATTTTTATGTATAAAAATTTATGGAAATCGATTCTTCTTTGAAAGCGGTATTCATACCATAACATGATATTTTTTGATATTTTACTTGTTTTGAAGCATATAAATACCCTTAAAGTTGATTGTTTTAAAAAATTTTAATTACTTTTGTAGTTTTGATAGGTGAAACTAGTTTGATATTTTGAATTTTGAACAACCCTTAAGCTAAACCCTTAGGAAAAATGGTGATTCATCACATGAAAAGAATTTATTTGACAATCTTTCTGCTTATTTTCGCCTTCTGTTCTACCAAGTCACAACAACCTGCAAGAACGGTCAACTTTAGCACCCCCATAAGTGGTGTAGCGAATTTTGACTCCATAGCGGACGCCATCTCCGGACTTTCCGCACCCGGCACAATTTGGGTAGCCATCGGGAACTATACCGAGGAGGAACTTATTGTTCCTTCAGGAATAACGCTGATTGGCGGTTTTCCCGGCAATGCCACTTCATTAAACGACAGAATTTATCCGGGTCGTGCAACACCCAGCCAGCAAAGTGTTTTAGACGGTCAATATGAACATCGTGTAGCAACGGTTTACGGTACATTGGATGGGTTTGTAATTACAAAAGGATATGCTTTTGATACGATTCCCAATTCCATAACAGGAGCCGGAGGCGGATTGCTGATTGACGGAGGGACTGTTATGAATTGCATCATCCATAACAATGTAGCCTCTGAATTAGAACCTGAACCAGGGATCATTCCGGGAACTTTTGTGGGCAGTATAGGGGATATTTATTGTACGGACGGAACCATCATTCAACCGACTTATTCAATAAGTTCGCAAGGAAAAGTAGTGGCTAGTTTATCAACTTCAGATAGTTTGACACTTTCGCAAAAAACCCCTCAAGGCATTATTTTTTATGTAGATCCGGCTCCCACAACAGGCAGAATTCATGTGATGGGGAAAACTTTTACTGATCCAAGGGTATGGTTTAATCCGCGATTTGATGTGACGAATCTGCCCAATGTAGCAACATTAGATGAGGCTATGGAAGATTTTAACGGACATACTAATTCAGATTCATTGTCTGTGGGCATAACCCGATGGATTCAAAACAACCCCCCCCTACACCTGGTATAATCATGATTATGCCCTGAAATATATAGAGGCATACGACACACCCACAGGTACGTTGGGAGAATGGCATCTTCCTGCCGCAGGAGAGTTGTATAAAATGTGGGAGGTATTTCCGCAGATGAACGCTTGCGCACGAGATATACTCAAGTGGACATCATCAGATATACTTGAAAAAACAAGAATGTATGTATCATCCACTGAGTGCAATGCTGACCAGATGTGGGCGCTTGATACCTATTCCTATCCGTGGGGCGGATGGGGTCTAAAAGCAACAAGCAAATCACAACAAGGTTACATTGTTCCTGTAACAGTTAAATATCAATCGATCCGATAAAAAATATGAGAAGAACCGTTTTACATATCCTTGTCCTTATCTTAAGTTTGATATACAGCGATATTGTTTCAACACAAACTGCTGAAGGGGGAGGTGTATATATCCGAAATAACGGAAAACTCATCAACAGCATTGTCACTGAAAATTATGCAGTTAACGGGTTTGGCGTTGCCGGAGCTGCAGGTGAAGTGGTCAATTGTAAGGTAACGGACAACTATTACCTGAAATCTTCTGTCGTTTATCCGGGTGATATGTTTTTTGATGACGGTGTAGTGTTTACACCGACATATGATGCAAACGGAAATTTAATTTTCCCGGAAAACTACGATGCTTCCAATGTGATTGGCATATGCTTTTGGAGCAATACACATAACGATTATATCAATGGTCGCTCGTGGATTTTGGCACTGGATGAGGTGTCTTTAATTTGGTGCCCGAGGGGCTTGAACGCTGACGGCACCGGCGGATGGAATCCCCCGGATATACCCGACTTGTATAATTATCAGACGGCAGAGGCTGCTTTGATGGATTACGACGGAAAAGGCAATACGGCACTTATTGTCAATCACCCCGGATTCGTCGAACAACCCACCAAGTCATATGCCTTGACTGTGGATAATTGTGCAGCCAAGTATTGTTACGAATACAGACGTGCGGCGGGAGAAGATGCCAAATGGTTTTTACCTTCAATTGGTCAATTGCGCAGACTTGAAATTGAATTAGACCTTATCAATGAACTTTTAGGATTATTGAATAAACCATTGATCCAAGGACGGTATTGGTCATCCAACGAACGCACCCGAACGGCTGCATGGAACTATAATTTTCCACTCACTGCCGGCCAGCCTGCACAAGCTAATAAAATATCGCAAACTCATAAAGTTCGGCCTGTTGCAATGATAATATCGCAAAGATAACGCATGAAGTTGATCAAAAACATATGGTTTTTATTGTGTTGTTTGTCCGTAACAGGAATGAGCATGGCTCAATCTGCGCCGCCTACCGGTATTTCAGGGTCATTACAAGTAATCAATTCAATCGTGGACAATGATCATGATTTTGACCAATTGGGCAGTAGCGTAACGGCTACCTATTCTGCAATATATGGAGAGACGTTAGTGCCTGGAACAGGTAATCAAATAATTCCGGAAGACACGGTATTTCAAGACCAATTAGCTGCCCCGGAAGAAGTGTACTCTTATTATTTATCGCCAACCACCGACTTGGTGAATGCCGGCAATCAGGTTATGGGTATCCCTACTCGTGACATCAACGGCAACCCGCGTCCATACAACGATACAATTGATATCGGTCCGGTGGAATATTCCATAATATTCAACAGAGGAGACGGCAATTGGAATACAGCCGGAAAATGGAATATCGATCGTATTCCGCATCAATATGATGTGGTTACTGTCATAGATGAATCCACTGTGAATGACGCTAACGCAATATGTAAGTCTATCATTGAGATTGGTGAACAAGGAAAAGTGATTATTACCCCTAATAACCAATTGGAGGTTAAGACAATCATCAACAATACCCATGTGGACAGGTTGCACATCAAAGCATCCTTGGGAAATCCCAACGGCACTTTGATCTTCCAGAATCCTGAATCCAATCCTGTTTCAGCAACAGTGGAAATGTATTCGATGGCTTATATTGATAGCAGTCTCCCTGATGGTGACACCGACAAACTCAACTGGCAGTACTTCGGAATTCCTCTGCGCACCCTGGTTGCTGCACCAACTTTTACCGGGGCTTATGTAAGAAAATTCGACGAAACTTCCAATGAATACAGTAAATGGGAAGCATTGGCAAACACTGACATGCTCGTTTCGTTCCGGGGGTATGAAGTAGTTCAGCCGGAAGAAAAAACATATATTTTTCAGGGCATTCTCGAAAACAGAGATGCTACAATATCCCTCAGCAAGTCTGTAGTAGACTATTATTCCGGTCAGCATGTATTGGCAAATCCCTACACAGCCGCCATCAAAGTAAGCGATATGACCTTCGATACCAACACAGAGGCAACGGTTTATATTTACCACTCCGGGTCATATGCTGATTGGAATGTAGATCAGACCCACGGACGTTTGGGAACTGAAAGAGGTCAATATTTGGCAGTTCCGAAAAATGCAGCGGGAACAATTCTGCCGGGTGGAATACCATCTATGCAAGGTTTTGTGGTAAGAGCCACTGCCAATAGTGGCAGTGTCACTATCCCCTACTCTTCTCACACTAAAAATGCCGGCGCACAAAGAATCAAAAGTCAGGATCGTGTACTTCCACACTTGCTTGTTGAATTGCATGGAGACAACACCATGGACCGAGCTTGGTTATTCCATGAGCCGTCTTCTTCCAAATTCTTTGATAATGGGTGGGATGGCTACAAAATCATCAAGGACAACAGTACATCTGCCGCAATTTATTTCAATGAGCCGGCAGGTGATTTACAAGTCAACACAATCAATGATTTCAGTGATGTCGATTTACACTTCAAAGAAGGAATTGACGAAGCATATACCATTAAAATAATCAACAAGGATGTTGATGAATTGTATCCTTCTCTGTACTTAGTCGACCTCTATGAAAACAAACTGACAGAAATCCGGTCGGATACAACCTGTTATTCATTTGGGAAAGTATATAACAAGTCAAATGAAAGATTTAAAATCATCAATATCAACAACGATGAGCTTGATTCTGACCCCAAATTGATTAATATATACAACATCAATCAATGTTATGTGGTTGTTCAAAATTTAACGGAAGAGGACGGATACTGTGTCGCTTATGATATGTCCGGAAGATTGCTGAAACAGCAAGCTTTACCGGCAAAAAAACGTACTTCTTTTGACCTTGACAATAATTATACGGGGATTGTATTAGTGAGGGCAATTGCAGGTGATGCGGTTGAAACCGGCAAGTTTTTAATAAGAAGATAATGATTACATGAGGAGAGAGTTTCTTTACATATTGTTTTTTGTAGCTTTGATCGGAGTGGGTATTTACCTGGTCAAAACAACTTATTCTGATGACATGCTCTCTCAAGATTACTTGGTGTATGTAAGTCCGATAAAAAATCCCTACAACCAGGATTTTAAATCATCCAAAATTGCTTCTTCGAAAAAATCTGTCACGTCTCAAAGTTTGGTGGACAACCCGTTTTCCAGTTACACAAATCAAAACAATCAACTTCCGAATTACAAAGCGACTACACCATCTGCTTCTACCTCACAGCTACCCTCAACCCACAATGCTTCAAGGAAGAGCCCTATTGCCACTTCAATCGGTGGAGGAGCAACCGCGCCTATACCATACGGATTCGGAGGATCAAGTTCAAGAAAAAATTCGGAATCAGGAACAAGTTCCAATGCCTTCATAGCACAGGGTCCACTTTTATCAAGTTCCGGTTCCCTCTCCGGTAGGAGTTCCGTTCCTACCTCCGGTAGTCAAGGTACTATATTGACATCACCGCCTTCAGATCCTATTATTGATGATTATGTCCCCGGTGACATCACACATCCGGGTATAGATCCAACTGAAGACCCCATCGGCATTCCGGTAGGAGAAGGACTGTTGCCACTGCTACTCATGGGGATTGTTTTTGCGCTTTTAAAATCACGGAAAAGCGCCTTCTGAAACTTGATTAATCATCTGTAAAGATTTCCACCTAATATAACTTAACAAGATATATACTGGCGGTGTCTCATAAGTATCCAACTGCTGCGTTGCTTTCGATATTCGGGTTCAGTCACATACTTCAGTATGCTCCTTCGCCCTCAATCTCAGCGCCTTGCATTTGAACACTTCTAAGACACCTTATGGTTTTTTGCTTGAATATTTACTTTTGAGACAGCCCCGTAGTGTTTCGGTGTTCAGCGACCGACCTTGACCGGTGAGCCGAAAAATAAGTGAGAACAGCGTTAAAAATCGTCCTTGTTTGAGCAACGAAGTTGCGAGTTTGGACGATTTAGCTGTTCGAGCGCTAATTTTTCGAGCGAAGCGGGCACAGTCTTGACCTTTTTTTGCTTCGTTTTTTGTGTCAAGACAAAAAAATGAAGTAGGGTTTGGGGCGACGCCCCAAGTTCAATAAATTGAATGGTAATTGTTTCTCAATCCTACCAAAATTTAAATTTAACAATGCATACCCCTAAATAATTTAAGTATATTTTTTATATTTGCACGTTTCACACAAACTACCATATAACACCTACAAGAGAACCTATTTAAAAACAAATCGATGGAACAACGTAAAAAATTTGGTACGGCTCCTGTTCTTTTTACAGCCCTTTCCACCATTTTAGGTGCGGTTTTATTCTTACGATTCGGATATGCCGTTGGTACAGTTGGTTTTTGGGGAGTGATTTTAATCATTCTGTTGGGTCACACTGTCACGATTCCCACTGCATTGGCAATTTCTGAAATAGCCACCAACAAACGGGTTGAAGGTGGAGGTGAGTATTACATCATTTCCCGCTCTTTTGGACTGAATATCGGAGCTACCATCGGTATCGTTTTATATCTCTCTCAGGCGATAAGCGTAGCTTTTTATGTCATTGCCTTCACAGAATCTTTTTCTTTCTTGTTTGATTTCTTGAAAGACAAGTATGACCTCATACTTCCGCGCCAGGTTATTAGTGTTCCTGTGATGCTTCTTTTAGCTTATATGATTATTAAGAAAGGAGCCGACATGGGAATGAAAGTTTTGTATATCATTACAGGGATACTTGGTGTTTCCCTGGTGTTGTTTTTTCTCGGAAGAACAGAATTTTCAGCCGGATCAACTTTTAGTTTAGCCAGTGCTCAATTTCGCAATATGGACCAGTTCTTCCTGGTCTTCGCCATTGTATTTCCCGCATTCACAGGCATGACAGCCGGTGTGGGTTTGTCCGGAGATTTAAAAAATCCGGGCAAATCCATCCCATTGGGAACCATTGCGGCAACTCTGATTGGAATGGTCACTTACCTGTTGGTTGCTTATAAATTAGCCCATTCCGCCAGTCCGGAGGATTTAGTTAGCAATCAGCTGATCATGGCTGATATCGCAGTATGGGGATCCGTCATTATTCCTTTGGGTCTGGCAGCTGCCACAAGCTCAGCTGCTCTGGGAGTAGCCTTGGTCGCACCACGTACCTTACAGGCTTTGGCTTCCGACGAGTCTTTCCCCTCCAAAAAAATCAACGAATGGTTGATTAAAAACAGAGAAAGTGATGGAGAACCCGTCAACGCAACCCTTGTTACTTGTGTAATTGCCATTTTCTTTGTATTGATTGGAGATGTGGATATGGTAGCACAAATTATCTCCATGTTTTTCCTGGTAAGCTACGGCTCCATCTGTTTGATTTCGTTCTTGAACCATTTTGGCTCATCACCTTCTTATCGTCCTTCTTTTAAGTCAAAGTGGTTTTTCTCCTTAATCGGCTTTGCAGCCTCTGTCCTGATCATGTTTCAAATCAGTGTGATCTACACTTTGTCTGCCTTAGTTGTTTTGGTGCTCATTTACATTTATATTGATAACCTGCATAAAAAGCGCAAAGGTTTGGAGTCCATCTTTGCCAATTCCATTTTCCAGTTGAATAGGTGGTTGCAAGTCTATATTCAAAGACAAAAGGTTTCCAATGTTGATAAGGAATGGCGACCCAGCGCCATTTGCATATCGAAAAATTCCTTCAAATATGACAATGCTTTTCGTTTGTTGAATTGGCTGTCCTACAAATTCGGATTTGGAACATACCTGCATTTCATTCAGGATTATTATTCAAGAGAAACCAACGAGCGCGCTCAGAAAGAATTGGTGAAAATTCTGAAAAATATTGAAATTGACCATAGCGTTTATGTCAACACCATTGTATCTCCATCCAACACGTCTGCCATTGTGCAAGCCATACAAATTCCGGGTATTGCCGGCATGGAAAACAATATGTTGATCTTTGACTACGACAAGGAAGAACCTGATGATCTGGATATCATCATTGACAATTACCGCATAGTCAATGCCGGTGATTTTGACATTTGTATTTTGGCTGTTTCCAGAAAACCCATCTTTTATAAAAACGGCATACATGTGTGGATCAAGACGTACGATGAGTTAAATGCCAATTTAATGATACTGATGAGTTTTATTATTTTAGGTCATCCCGATTGGAGAAGAAGTTCAATCAAAATTTATTATTTCTGCCGAGAAGATGAAAAAGAGGCTGTAAAAGCCTGGTTCGATGAGTTGATCGTGAGTGGCAGGATGCCAATTTATCAGCACAATATTGAAATTGTAGTTCGTAAAGAAGAAATCTCTTATAAGAAAACCATAGCCGATTATTCTTCGGAAGCGGGCCTGACTATCATCGGCTTTACTGCAGAAGAGGTAAGATCACATGGTCGTGATGTGTTTGAAGGATATGATGCATTGGGCAGCGTATTGTTTGTCAATGCATCCTCGGCAAAGAAAATTGAGTGAGTGTAAAGGTAAAATCGGACAAAATACGATTATCACAAAAGACGGTGTCTCATAAGTGCCCAACTGCTGCGTTGCTTTCGATATTCGGGCTCAGTCACATACTTCAGTATGCTCCTTCGCCCTCAATCTCAGCGCCTTGCATTTGAACACTTCTAAGACACCTTGCGGGTTTTAGTTAAATATTTACTTTTGAGACAGCCCCTTTTAATTGAAAAGTACTAAAACAAAACGGATAATCAATGTGACAATTTTAATCCGCAAATCTTATATACCAATTATTTCTGTCGTTTAGTTTCGTTCTAACACTTTCTCTAAGTGCAGAGTCGGTGAATTTGGCCGCCACTTTATCAGCCAGGTAGCTGTTGTCATCCCTAAACATGGCAAACCGCATCAAGTCATGGTATCTATTGCCTTCATAGGATAATTCCAATACAGCTTCTTTTTGGATTAAATCTTCAACAAATAAAATTGAATCCATTAGTGTAGGCTCGGGCTTATCTATTTTTATAACATAGAAGGTGGTATCTCTTTCAGTATAACCGGCACCACGAGTATGAATTCCCACATTTTCATTGAAGCGTACATCCTTAAAATCCATGTAATTAGGCAATGGATCGGGAACATCTGATTCCTTCAAAATTTGTCTGTTTATCAAAGTTTGATTTTTCAAGCCATGTTTTAAAACAGCCATGGCTAAATTGGGGTTTCCTAGTCGGTTAACTGCCTCGGCATATCTCAAATATATAGTAGGAATACGATAAGGTACAATAACATTAGCCTCTCTGGCTTGCTCTTGTATATTAGAGTATCCAAAATCAATATTTCCTCCCCGATTTATGGTGATATATTTGGAAACATAAATATAGTCATCCAAGTCTAAGTCACTACTGAAAGACGATGACATCATAACATTACCAAAAGTACCATTGGCCCGAAGGTCTCCGTACTCAGTCAAGTAAGTGGTACCTTTGTTATCTGTATAATTGTGGAAATACAAAGTGCTGTCGAAATAGTTGATAGCCACCTGTGTTGGTCTCAAAGGTGTATTTATGCTCGCTGATGTAACCAAGTATCCTTCATCAGTGCCCAGTTGATAATTTACAAATAAGCTATCCAAACGACTTAAGTATTCATATTCGTTAGAAACTGCTAAAGTGGTAATAAATTCAGGAGAAGCTTTACTCATGAATATCATTTGCCAATTCGAAGTTATATGGTCTGTAAATTCCATAGTTTCACCGGTACCAACTACTTCCCGACGGTTAACATAAGTATCAGTAATTGTATAACTATTTCTATAAATCAGGTCTCTATAGACATTAGCAGCATTTTCATTTTCTCCAAGCCACAGATACAAATCACCCAAAATAACCGGCACTGAGAAAAATAGCAGTTCTGATCTCTGAAAACCACCAAACGTTCCAACCCTGTAAGGTTCTACATCCTTATACGGAAGTAATTCATTGATTAATATTGGAAATAATTCTCCCATTTGAATGGGTGCAGGTATATTTTCAGACTCTTTGATGCTCAGAACGGGTTTATCAAAATAAATGGCATCACCATAATTCAACACCAATTGCATATAAGCCCATGCTTTTATGGCTGTTGCTGCTGCACCTGCTTTTAAAAAGGGTTTTTCAGCTTTTATTACCTTCGCAGTATCAATATTGTTAATCATATAATTACAATTATTGATGATGGTGTAATAATCACTTCTCTTTCCGACATATGGATTATCAACGGAATAATTGTCAAAATTATAGATTTCTTTCAAATACATATCTGCATTTTCATCAATCTCCAATAAGTCACCACGCAACTCCCCCATGATAACGTAGCTGTCGGCAATCTTCTGAAGTTCGGCTAAAATCCCAAACAAGGAATACAAACTATCAGAACTCATATCGTGCTGATCAACCCTAACCATTTGATCTGAGTCTACCTGGAGCATGTTTTCACATCCAACTAAAACAACCAGGGAAAAACTCCATAAAAGTATTTTATTAATTACTCTTTTCATGTGTTTATTTTTTATTTTTTATACTAAGGTCACATGGAACACGCCATTAATCATTTCCTTGTGTTTGAGAATTTTCTCAAATGGCTGTTTCATCGAATCTAATTTTAAATTCATTTTAATAGCATTAAAAGTCTATACGTAAACCAAGATAATAAGCTCTCATATTAGGCATAAAACCGGCATCAATACCCTGATAAAATGGTGAACTACTGATACTGAATTCCGGATCCCTACCCAGATAATTAGTCAGGGTATAAACATCATTCACAGAAGCCCAAATATTAATTCCTCTGATATAATCATTTTTATATGCAAACACATACGACAACTTGACATTCTTCAGTTTCAGATAAGAACCATCTTCAATCCATCTGTCAGAAAATCTTCCGTTGCCCATAGGATCTCCATAAATGGCTTGAGGTTGAGAAGTTTGCTGTCCATCCGCTGTCCACCTGTTTAGTCTGGCTTTAGACTGATTACTAAAATCACTTCCGGTTTCCAACATGCGACGGTGGTAGTTATACACATCATTACCGTAAGAATAGGTGAAGAGCAAACTTAAATCGAAACGATGTAATTTCATATTGCTATTAATTGCTCCATAAAGTTTCGGATGTGGATTTCCAATAACCTGTTTGTCTCTTTCATCTATAATACCGTCTTTGTTAACATCATCAAACTGTACATCTCCTGCCATGAAATAATCATATCCACCGGATTTGGCAATCTGCTTCAAACCCAATGCATCTGCTTCGTCTTGTGTACTAATTACCCCTTTCGACTTATATCCGTAGAACAAACCAAGAGGTTGACCCTTTTGTGTGATTACTTCCGAACCAAACACAGGGGTCACAAAATATCCCTCGGGATTTTGCAAAGAAGTGATCTTATTATTGTAATGTCCTGCACTAAGTCCAAGATTCCAAATAAAGTTTTTCAGATTCAACATTTTCAGATTAAGCGAGGCTTCAAATCCTTGGTTAATCATGGAACCATTGTTATACCAATAGTAACCACTTCCCAACACTTCAGGATATTTTATCAAAGTGAGCAGATTATCGGTAGTTCCCGTATAAACATCCAAAGAGATGTTCACTATATTTCTGAACATTTCAAGATCCAAGCCTGCATTGGCTCTCCTGGTTTGCTCCCATTGAATCTCCTCATTTTCAAAGTGAGCCAATCTCAAACCATTAGCCCGGTTCGTAAAACGCGTAGATGTCAAATAAGTTTGTGCCTCGTAGTCGGGGATAGCATCATTACCGGTTATACCGTAGCCTAAACGAAGTTTACCATAATTAATCATAGAAACCGGACGCATAAACTCTTCTGAACTGAAGACCCAGGCACCGTTGATAGATGGGAAAAGACCCCAGGATGCTCCAAACAATGAGATGCCGGACCGTGCTTGTTTGCCAAAACGAGAAGATGCATCCATCGCAAAAGCTGCAGAAACCAAGTACTTTTTCTGGAAATCATAATCTACACCCAGATAATTTGAAATATATTTTGATTCAACATCAAAGCCGTCAACTGTGAGGAATTCATATGCCCCCGTGATCATCGTATTCGAGTTTGAACCGGAGTTGTGTTCATCGATGAAGTCAACTTCATAGCTATTGTAGCTATATCTAAATCCGGCAACAGCATTAAGATTGTGATTATTAAAAGATTGATTGTAGATCAACCTGCTATCACTGTATATAGAATTATTGTTTGCAACCTGACTCTTCAGATTGTTTTTGGAGATACCCTGAAGTGGCATTATTCTCTCAGGTGTATAGTTCATAGGAAGAAAATAAGCTTCATCTATCTTCTGCAAACTATAATTAAACTGAGTTGTGAATTTTAAAACCGGTAATATCGTCAGCTCCGGCGTAATACCAATATTAAAATGCTGCTTCTTCTGTTTATTCTGTGAATAATTAACTACTCCGACAGGATTCGCAATACCAAATTCATCGGCATAGGCCAATTGCTTGGTCTCAACTCCGGTGGAGCTAAAGAGATAAGGCGAAAGGAAAGGAGACTTAATCTGTGCCTGCCAGGTTGGAGACGAAAATCTATCCACTCCATCGTCAAGAAGAGTTCTGATATTATTCGTAAATGAAACCTCAGCTTTGGTTTTTAAGAATTTAGTAAAGTTAGCATCCACATTAAAGCGTGCATTCAGACGCTGATAGTCTGTTGTTTTCACAGCTCCGTCTGAATTGGTAAGACCAATAGAAAAATAGTACATCGCTCTGTCGTCACCACCGTCAACATTCACAACATAATTACCAACATTTCCGGTTTGATACACTAAGTCAGACCAATTGGTGTTGTTGAAATAAGCATTATAAATCGGATTGTTGGGATTAGCCAAAAAGTCGGCACTAACATCTTCCCCGGTCGCAACCTTATAAGAAGTCAACATATCACTCGCATAAATCCTATATTCTTCCGAAGACAACAAAGGAATTTGCGCCGGACGATCTAAAATTCCATAAAAAACGTTTAATCCAATTTTGGTCACCATGGATTTTGAGCGTTTAGTCGTTATCAACACAACACCATTTGCTCCCTTTGCACCATAGATAGACGTACCATCTTTCATAATGGTAATATCTTCAATATCATTAACATCTATGTCATCCAGGGGATTGATAAACAAACCGGCATGAATAGATTCCAAATCCTGGTAGCTGTTCCAGATAACACCATCCACTACTACAAGAGGTTGGGTACTCATATACAGAGAATTAATACCTCGTATGAATAGATTATTACCACTTCCGATAAGACCGGACCTGCTCACAGAGCGCAAGTCAGACCCAAAGGAAGTTTGAATTTTTGTATCCGCTGTGACATCAGTATTTTGACTAAAGTTTTCAGTGCTTTTTGCAGAAATGGTTAACGCCGAATTATCTACGGTAGCATGTGGCAACCTGATCGGCTTGAAATAGTTATAGAATCCCTTGGGATAAAGATTAACCTCAACGAATTGATCCGCTGAAAAAACTGCAATTTCCTGTCTTTCATATTCAAAAGCCTCAACATGCAAAACACCATCTGTACCTCCTATGTCAACAGTAAATGTTCCATCTTCACCGGTAATGACGGAAGCTTTGTTAGTCAAGATAACTTGGGCAGCATTAACAGGAGCTTTGGTGCGGGCATCTCTGACTATCCCTTTAATTTCGACTTTCGGCGCCTCCTCAGCCCTGACCTGAACAGGAAGCACAATTAAAAACAGTCCCAATAGAAATAACATCTTTTGCATGAGCTTTATAAATATAATGAGGTCTCTTTTCATTTTATATTAATTTGTAGTATTTATAATTAATTCTACCAATTTCAATCTATTACGGGTTCTAAGATGATATAGTCAATCGCAATGCTACGACTGTACGTACCGTTCCTTTCATCTCTTGTTCTGGCAGCATTTTCGACTTTTAAGTACACGTTAATATCTTTACCTACCTCAGAAGCCGGTCCTGAAATCAGATTGCAATATGGGAATTGATAATTTTCCGCTATCAACAACTTAGTTATTTCATCCGGATTTGTGTCATTACTTTCCACCGGCAATGCTTTATCCGTTATTATGTTCCCTTCTTCATCTACATATGATAAGTAAAAGTTTGCGCGATAAGGTCGTGTATCGTCCGGATTGATAGCATTTGACGGAATAAATACACAGTATATGTTGTATTTAACATTGGCCAGTGTATTGGGTATCGGAAAGCGAACAGATACTTTCGAGAAGTCGTTACCGGGTAATTGTTCATAACGAACAAAATAATTCCTGGAAGCTGTAAACTGTGATCCGAATGTGGAATATGTTACCAACTTACAGTTAGCCACAGTAACTTTCTGATAAATATCACTTTCTGCTTCAACTATGATGGGTTTGAGCCATGAATCAGTCAATTTATTCTTCATCTGATTAGTCACGTAAGCATGACCATTACTCAACGTATATTTCTCAGACGATGTGAATAGGTAAGCCGGATTTTTAAAGACACTTCCGGAAGTCGAACGGAGGGAGTCTTTGGTAGCAGGGTCTTCTAACAAACCGCCAAAAACACAATCTTTAACCATTGACCACTTGGTTAATGATGCCTGTTGCTCCTCACCGGTTATCAGAGTCGAATCCTCGTCCAATTTATCAAGAGAACGATAATACGGGAAAATTTTGCCATACAACTCATTCCATGCGGCGTTTGAAGGTAAAATAACTGATGACAAGAACAGCTCATTGTTAATCGCACCTAGCTCATTTAAGAACCTATTACTTTCTACAAACACAGAATCAATGAACACACTATTCTCATCATAACTGAGCGCCGGAGAGAACTCCAATTTAGAAATTGAGTTTAAATAATTACGCAATGAATCTAAAGACGGCTGATTTTGGATAAACTCCCATATATTCATGACGTAAGGTACACGAGTATTCAAAACATGAACTACTCCGTTTTTAGTCAGCAAATTAGGCTCAACAATCTTTTGATTTCCATAATAGAATGCACCCTGTTCCTTTTGTTGTTCAATATACTTACCGTTAAATGCTTTAATGATGGCCGGAAATACGTGTGTACCTCCGGTGATATGATTAGCAACAAGCAATCGCAAACTATCTGCAACAGACTCATTTATTTCTATATCACTCAACGCATCATTAGTAAGCGCAAAAACAGTATATGCCTGTGAGTGCGTTAAAGTATCCTTATATCCGGTAAATTCAAGTAATTCTACAAATTTACCCAAATCGCTTCTTGACTGCATGTATTCGATCAAGTTGAGGTCGCTTCTCATCTCTGTATCCAGACTGTAGTGTTCGTTGAAAGCATCCTTACAAGCCTGGAAAGAAAACAGCATAGCTATGCCGACAAGAGCATATAATTTAATTTTCAAAATTTTGTTTGTTATTGTCATGGGGTTCAGAACTATTTAGTTATAAATTGATCTTACGGTAATCATAGATTTATTTATCTCTCAAAGTGTCATAATAGGGGTTTTGTTTGAAATTTTCATTGGCATCCAATTCGCTTTTCGCAATAGGCATGTAAAGTGCATCCATTACCAAAGCCCCCAAAGGTGCCGGAGAATCCGAGCGTTTAAGAGTCACATATCTGTTCAGCCTATCCACGGAACCTCCTCTTCTGGCCAGGCGCACCAAATCAAACCAACGTTTTCCTTCAAACATCAATTCTCTTTGACGTTCTCTTAACACCAATTCTTCCCTGTCAACTTTATTAGAGTAATTATCAGCTACAAGCGGCTCTTTTGTTTCGCTCGCACGTAGATATATGTCGTTAACTAATTTGAAGGCTTCATCCCAATCTTTATCAGCCTGAACCATTGCCTCAGCCTTCATCAGCATAACATCAGCTAATCTGTAAACTATCCAATTGGCAGTGGTATTACGATATGAATAAGTTTTGGCTGAGATCAAATCTCTCTGATACACATTGGCACCTCCATATTTGAAAATCGAAAAAGCATCTCCACCTTCATAACGTATGAATGACCATGAGCGAACATCAGAGGTTGCCTCTAACTCAACTGAACCGGGTACTCTGGCATTAAAAGGACTGTATTGAGTACTATAGTTCGTAGCATAGTCACATCCCAGGGATGTAGGGAATGCCAAATAACCTCTACTGTTGTCCAAACTGGAATACAAATCGACAATGGCCGTGTTTCTTACATCTCTTTCATTGAATTGTATTTCAAAAATAGACTCTGTCGAATTTCCTCTGTAAAACACCTGGGCATAAAACTGCTCAATATCCGTAACGAGTCTCAGGTTATTGTCCGCCAAAACTCTGTCACAAGCTTTGATACAATTTTCATAATCTTCTTTCCACAGGTAAACATCGGCCAACAACGCGTTCACTGCGCTTCGCGTTATGCGTCCTTTATCACTGGCTCTGTCCCCATAACTATCTCTCACCCATCCTTTGTTAAGAATATCATTCAAATCATCAATAATAAAGTTCAAAACAGTTTCCTCGTCATCTTGGGGTCTGTCATAATCTTGCGTATCATTGATACTGGGATCAAGAATCAACGGAATATCTCTGAACGCTCTGACCAAATAGAAATAAGCCAATGCACGCAAAGTTGTAGCTTCTCCTATGACCAAATTTAAATCTCTTTGAGAAAAGTTGGCATCCACTTCTCTTACTTCAGGTGCATAAGACAGCAGTGTATTACAATAGTTGATGGTGGTGTAGAGTGGTCCCCAATTGGCATAGCTGTTATGTCTGGTGAGGTTACCATCCAATATCCTGCGCATGTCATATAAGCCGGAACCTGCCGGGATAGTCCTGCCCTCAACCATATTGTCGGAGCGAAGCTCACCCCAAACAATCATCCTCTCGATAACAGGCCTCTCACTCAAACTTTTATAGCATCCGGCCAAAACAGACTCTACATCAGCTTTGGATTTCCAAAAGTCTTCCAACACTATTTCATTTTCGGGTTTCAGTTCCAACCAACTATCACATCCGGTTGTCAAAACTGACACCACTATAACAAATAATACTATTCTAAATACTTTCATATGTTATTGAATTATTTTTCAGTTCGTATGTAGTTCGTACGCTTTAATTGTCTAGAACCCTATTGTCACCCCAAATACAAAGTCTCTCGTTCGAGGAGTTCTGTTATTGTCGTAACTAATTCCTCCTCCGCCTAAGCCACCATAACCTACCTCCGGGTCAACACCGGAGTACTTCGTCAGAAGGAAAAGGTTATTAATGGTCATATAGAATGATAATCTTTCCAGATGATAAGGTTGCAACATTGATTTTGGGAAATCATAATTAAGTTGCATATACTTAAAGCGCAAGAACGACCCATCTTCAACGTATCTGTCACTACCCAACCAGTTATATCCATATTGATAAAGTGCTCTGGGCATATCAGTCACATCTCCTTCGTGTCTCCACCTCCAGTTTACAGCTATACTCTGATTGTTGTCAGTGTACATGTTTTCAGCATGCATTCTGGCGCTGTTAACAACTTTATTTCCATATCTGAAATTAAAGAAATTACGTAGCATAAATCTCTTGTATCTGAAATCCAGACCAAATCCACCGTGTATTTTAGGATTGGAGTTCCCCAAATATACTATATCAAGTTCATCAATGGTACCATCATTATTTATGTCTTCGTAAATAGCATCACCCCCGCGGAACTGGTAACGTGTCGGCAAATGATTGTATGAAAAATACATGGGTTTTGGTTTCCCATTGTGGTCATAAATCACATTTCCCTCCGCGTCCAAAGCAAATGGTGCCAAAGGAACACCGTCTGCTCCTAAGATACTTCCTTCTTTTTCGATGGCATTTTCAAACTTGTCGTATTTATAGGTTCCTTTGTACCTGAAACCGTAGATTGATCCGAACGAATTACGCTCTTGAATACGCGTTAAATAAGTTCCGTTTGTATAATTAAACTCGGCATTCCAGCTTTTTAATATTGTAGGATCTATTTCAATGATGGTATTCCTGTTATTCGCAAAATTTATTTTAAAGTCCATTGAAAAATCCTTTACCTCCACGAATCTATTGAAGTTAAGATAAAGTTCCCATCCTTCATTCTCCATGATTCCGGCGTTAACATAGGGCAAAGAGGGGAATCCCGAACTACTTGATAACGCAAAGCCTGAGAACAACATGTCATCAATCCGAGTCTTGTAATAGTTGAAATCAGCGCTGTACTTGTAGTCTATCACAGCAAACTCAGCCCCCAGGTTGTAGGCAGTTGCTGTTTCCCATTTAAGTGCATCTAATCGCAATGAATTAGGTTTAACGGCAGGAAGATTCATGTAACTTCCATATATTCCGTATCGGCTATAGTGCAGATAATCAGACCCGGGTTGATTACCACTGATACCCCATGATCCGCGAAATGCCAACATGCTCAACCAATCGGCACTATCTAAAAATGGTTCATCAGACATGATCCACTTTAAGGAAAGACCCGGGGAGGTTGCCCAACGGTTACCTTTTCCAAATCTTGTACTTCCATCCTGACGCAATGTACCCGAAGTAATATAGCGCCCTTTGTACGCATAATGCCATCTTGTCATAAATCCAAGTCCTCTGTAAGAAGACCTGCCATTTCGTGCTGACTCGATGTATCCAAGATTAGATGCATCAATCAGATCATACGCCGGTAAGCCTGAAGTGACAATTTGCTGGCTTGAACTGTTACCGGTTGAAATTTGCATAGAAGCGTAAAGCGACAAAGAGTGATCTTTGTTTTCAAAATTTGGAACAAATAGCAAGTTAGCGTCCGAGAAAACACCCAAATTCTGTGAGGAAGCATCCGATGCCTCATTAACTCTATCCATCCACCTTAAATTCGTGGCGTTAGCGGGTAAGAAAACATTGGATTTATCATTGTTTACGTCAAAAGTAGCATCAATATTCAGCCTCAACAAATGAACTACGGGATCCAACAGGTGGTAACGTATTCCAACCTGTGGGAGGATACGTGTAGACCTTGAACGATTGGTCGCTAATTCTGACAATGCTATCGGGTTCCTCAAGTTTTTCTGACTGTCGTTGAGTTGAGAAGTTCTGGGTATATTAAAAAACTCCTCTGTGTCATTCCCATCCCTATCTTGCATATAGACACTCACATTCGGCATTTTATTGTAAGCAATCCCTAAATAATTATCATAACTTCTGCGGTTATTTGTGAAGGTGAAAGCTGTTTCTGAAACAAACTGAATGCGATCCGACACATTGTACTCCAAAGCCAATCGGGAGGAGTAGCGTTCTAAGTTTTGTCCAATAATGGTCCCACGTTGTGTAAGGTACTCTCCCGACAATCTGTATTTAGCACGATCGCCACCACCGTAAACCGTGAGGTTATGATTGTGGATATATCCTATCTGAGATACTTCTTTGATCCAATCGGTGTTATTGTTATAATTTTCGAAATACGGAAAGTTTCTGTCATAATTGTATTCGGGCAAATCATTGGCTTCATCATCCTGACGAGGGTTCAGATAGGCCTCCTTGATAAACATGGTGTAGTCGTCTCCGGTAAGTATCTTTTTGCCCTGGGGTTGCTTGGTTCGGGTAAATCGATAAGAATAGGTGACCCGGGTTGGTCCGGCTACCCCTTTTTTGGTAGTGATCATAATTACACCATTGGCACCTTTGGTTCCCCATACGGCTGATGCAGCCGCATCTTTTAATACTTCAATCTGCTCAATATCATCCGGATTTATACTTAACATATTAGCATATTGCTCCGTATTCGAGTTGGCGTAGTCAAAATTAGGATCCACATCCAACGAATAAGGTACCCCGTTAAGCACAATCAAGGGCTCTGCATTACTGTTAATGGTGTTAACCCCACGAATACGCATGGAGGTTGGCGCTCCGGGGTCGGAAGAGTTAGCTACAATATCCAACCCTGCAATGTGACCTTGCAGAGCATCATCGATAGAAGTGACCTGCAATCCCTCGAACTCTTTGGTACTAATTGACTGCATGGCAGTACTCACTTCCCGTTCGGGTATGGAAAAACCTCCCTGACTGGTTGTCTTTCTGGTACCGGTAACCGTAACTTCAGCTATCGAAGTTGATTCTTCAACCATTTGAAGATCAATCCTTGTTCTGTTTTCGGCATTGAGCACTACTCTTTGGAACCCCATATATGAAAACATAAGACGACCATTGGCATTAGAAACACGCAACAGATACTGTCCGTTGAAATTGGTTACAGTACCGGCTACAACACGATTAGATGCATCTAATTCTGCAACACTTACACCGATCAAAGGCTCCCCATCGGTTTTAGAAGTCACGGTACCCTGAATAATAACAGCTTCTCTGCTTGCTTGAGCATACCCATAATACGGAGAAAGAATTATGGCACAAAGGACTATAGTTAATACTGAAAAATATCTCATATGTTATTTTCTTTTAGTAACAGCTATTTTTAATATTTTGTAGGCAGATATTCGTTGATATCACACTTATTTATAACTCAATACATTATCGATCAAATGTATAACAGCAGATGAGGTGGTGACAACCCTGGATGTCACAAATGCTTTAGCAGAAGCTGCCCCGGTACCATCTACATTTTTAAAGCTCGTCGATATATCTTTATTGGTATTGAAAACATAATCTTTTGCGACCAGATTGTAGTATCCATCCTCCTTGATCACACGAGCTTTACCCTCTGACTCTGTTGTAAGTTCAATAGTTCCATCCACATCTTCCAGTCCCAATTTATAGTATTTATTCACACCGGTGCCGTATTTGGAAGGGAATGTGTCATCCGCCGTTTTTCGTGCACTGGAATCATAAATATTGTCGTCTCTGTCCTGTCCAATAAAAACAGCCCGGTCCTGGAAATGATAACGCAAAAAGCGTATCAACTCGGCTGTTTCTTTTTTACGATCATCAAGCGGCAAAGCGTTGATAGTGGCCCATGTCTTGATTTTCCCACTATTAATGGCACTCTGAATTGCGTCATTGGAAGGAACATAAATGGTATAATTAAATGAATTGAAAAAACTCACACAATAATTGATACCTCTTGGAGTAAAGATTGAAAGAATCTCAGGCTCAAAGTCACGCGGAGCTTCATTCAACAAGTCAAAAAACATGGAAAACTTGTCTTTTTGAACATCAGACAACACATCGTAAACCGTCTGCAAAGAAGACTGAATGGGTGCGTCTACCAGGTAGGTTTTACCGTTCGCCTGATCAAAAGTTCTGAGTATATTAACCTTATCACCCGTTTTACCGTCATAACCCCCTTGAACAACCTTTCCTTGCTCACTCACTTTGATGAAGTCGTTGGCTTTGGTAATGTAATATCCATCTTTTTCAATATCGCCCACTACGATATGACTGTCTAATAATTTCCACAAACGATTTTGTATGAAACCGGCATCAGTGATTGCAGCGATGGAATCACCTATTTCATGGGTAGCTTTAGAATATTCATAAATTGTAGCATTTACCGCTTTCGTTTCTTCATTATACCAATACTTCATAGCTCCCTGGATACCATCTTGCCCAAATGCCACCGGATCTACATAAGAATTGAAGAATCCATCTGAAGGAATAAATAAGCTATAGTTAACCACTAAAGAGTTCAAATAGAGTTGATAAAACGCAAACTGTGACCCGTCCGTTGCAGTTTCCGTTCTTCGAATTGCCCAGTTCATCACCCTGGAATCTTCGCTAAGTAACACAGGTCCATATACGGAGATAAAATCCACAGGGGTGAAAACTTTGTTAGTCACATAAACTTGCCCGTTAATCGCCGTATAATTTTCTTCTTTTACAATGTCTGCTTCAACAACTTGCATCGGATAGTTTTGATCATCCACCATCTTATCAAAATTATGCGGGAATGATTCAATTAAAGAGGGCCGCATATGCCTTTTCAAAAAAGAGACTACCACCTCATTGGGTAAATTTTCCCAGGTTTGATAGCGCTCTTTCAATAACATACCGATAGGTTCATTATTGAAAAAATAGGTCATCGCTTCATCAGTAGGAACAAACATCGCAGCCATATCGGAATAAATGGAGGACGTGGTAACATATGCATTCCAGCCCGGATTAAAAGCAAGAAGCGGAACCGGTTTTCCGTCGGGATCCATAGACACTCCACCATTGACGGCGAAATAACGTTTGTTAAAAATTGAATCGGTAAATTCAGGATTTAATTCACGATACAACAGCGTATTTTGATGATCATAAAATGGAGCCGAAAAACGGTTAAGCAAGGCGGCAAATATAGACATCTTTTCATTACCGGTGATGTACTCAGCCATATTATCGGGCGGTGTCAAGACATCTTCCATTATCTGGATAAAACCATTTTTACATACGATGTCCTTTTCTATAACCTTATTATCAAAAACATAAAAGTCATCCTTTACACGAATTTTACCACCACTCAAAAAGGTAAAATCATCATCCGTCATGCCAGTCCTGTCAATGAACTGCTGTGAGAAAAAGATAAACGGAATATCGGTATTATCCTTCAAAATATAAAGTCCGTTTTCCCTGTACGGATCCCAATAGGGTCCCGCAGGCAATTTAGTGTCAAAAGAAAGTCGGTCTATAGCCGACAATGCAGTCAGCCTCCTGAGTGCCAATCCTTCGTTGAATTGTCCGTCGTAATAGTTCGACAATTTCTCCAGGGTGTATGCATTATTGATCATAGAGAAATAAAACAACATCTTCTTTTGATTGACTGACAACTCTTCATAACTTGAAACTCCCCACTCATTGTCTTGAAAGAATCTATCGAAAGCTTCATCTTTGCTGACAAATAAGGTTTTACTGCCTGTCAGAGCAAGAACTTCTTTATAGCCTAAATCATTGATAAGACGAACGTAGTATTTAAAATCACCACTTTTTTCCAGGTATTCATATATACTACCATTCAAGAAATCCGGTTCTCTGGTATCGTAGTAATAGTCTTTTTCGCAAGAACTAATTGTTAATCCCACAACAATTAAAATGAATAATGCGTGAAGATTGAAATAAAATCTGTTTCGTTGGTAACTCATAAGTAGTAAATTAATTTTTACACGTGCATTTATAAGTGTGCATATATATTTTTAAATCAATAGATATCTTCATTCTCAAGGGCACTGACCGGCACAAACTCCATATAATCTATCATAAACTGCCCCCCGCTCAGTCCTTTAACCGACAGGGTATGATGACCGGCTTTGTCGAAGGTATAAATACCGATTATTTTTCTGAGATGACGACGGTCTCGCCTGCCATCGGCGGCTCCCCCCGTCCACACAGGATCAGGTGCTTGAAGGCATGCAGGCCCTTTCATGTAACCCAGATTACGCATCATTTTGTCATTTTCAAAACCGTCAAGATCACTTAGATCCGACCCGGGTCTCACCCATCCGATGGCTTCATGCGCCCCGTCGTTGTTCAAGTTAACGGGAACACCGGTAGGAACACCATCAAAATAAAACTGACAAACACCTCTGCCATAATTGGTCAAATAACCAAAACGAACCTCGTAAGTTCCGGCAGGAACAGGTAAAGTAGTGATAGTAAATTCATATAAATTACCGGGCTTAACATCCATAAACAACTCATCACCCTGATAGTTCATTAACCTCTCATTAGATTCTACATATCCCAAAGTAGTTTGGGGAGTCGCTTTAACCCGTTCTATATAATTATGTGGAAACCAAACGTGCTTACAAGGAAGTGTGTGTTTTTGTCCCCGAATATTATTGTTGGTAAATTCCGGGAATAAACTGGCCATATCAAAACGCAAACGTTTACTAGAATGTTCGTCCAATACAGCCTGATCATAAACAAGCATTTTGTCAACCTCATGATATATTCCGTTTTGAGCCTTGTTCGCATTTTCCTCGAAATTACTAAGTATCTCAACCCTGCGTCCTGTTGAAGGTATATAATTCAGAAGATTGGTCTCCAAAGTTTTGCGCAACTTGGTCACCTCTATCAGGGTGTTGGGGCACATGGTCTCGATATATTCATACATATCAACTGTCTTAACAACATTACCATTGTCGTACGCATCAATGAATCCCTCCAAACTCAACTCCTTATCTATCAGATGATAGGCAACAAATCGATTCAAACTGTTCCTTCTGTCAGTTACATCTGTAATACCGGCATCTTCGGGATATACATTATCATATACACTTGCTGCGTATGTTTTGAGAGATTCTATGTCTGTAATCCCGTTAGCCTCCATGGTCTCATTGCTTTCCATCAATATGGTATAACCATATCGCCTTTGCTCGGGAACTTCATCGTATCTCCAACTGGGATTGGTCTCCCTGGGATAAATTATGAAATGTGAGTATAAATTAGGATTATAAGACTCGTCGACGTCTCTCTGAAGAGAATCCGCCAGCCCGGTCAATATCAAGGCTTCATAAAATAAAGTAAAACGTTCTTCTTTGGAAAGCTGGTCAACCACTCCGTAGCGGGAAGGATCTATCACCTCGGAAATAATATGAAGCATCCCGTTGTGAGTGGAAATATCCTTTTCAACCAACCTGGATTTACCGTTGACAAAAATATTGTTGGCTGAATAAGAAATGGACAAGAAGCCTCTGCTCATGGTCATCTGATTCAATCGTCCAATACCAAAATCACCGGACGTAAGGGTGTCCCCATACACCAAATGATCATAAGCAATTTGTTTTAACTCTTCCTCGGTAAAATCATCTATAGAAGATTTGCCCTTAGCCTCATAATATTTTTCAATGGCTGAATTGCTTGGAGCAAAACAGGTGTATAAACCGTATGCTTTCAGCAGACCAAGTGTTTTACTCTTCTCAAGAATAGCGGTAAATTCCGATAAATCGGGTTCATCTTCGATATATTGTCCCATGGTTTTTCTGGTACTGGTAAACCTAAACTCCTCATCAATTTCATCAACACATGAAGACAAAAAACCAAACATGCCTGCTATAAACAGACACAATAAAATTTCAACGACATTATTCAAACGATGCATAATAATAGTACAATTAGGGGATTATTCTTCTCATGGTATATATCACACATAATTTGTTATTTACAAACAAATTGAGGCAAAGATAAATAAAACTTAATAAAAACCATAAGAATCGCATTGAAATTTTATCAAAAAAAAACAACAAAACAACAACATATTTATATAGATTACTATTTATCAGAAAGTTACATAAAAATTTAAAATTCTCTGCATCTCAAAAGGTGGTTAAATATTAACAATTTTCCCGGTTTTAAATAAAAAGCACAATACATTATTCTTAAACACGCAAATCTGACTATCCTAATACGCAATTCTAAGCATACTTAATGGTGTTTTGTACACTATGCTGCCTAATTAATAAATATCTTCAGTTTCAAGGGCACTGATCGGTACAAACTCCAGATAATCTATCATAAACTGACCACCGCTCAAGCCTTTGACAGACAAGGTATGGTGACCGGCTTTATCGAAAGTATAAATGCCAAGTATCTTTCTAAGAACATTACTGGCGTTTCTGGGAAACTCATTAGGACCCCACGCAAAATCACTTATTTTGATACATGCAGGTGCTTTCATATAACCCAAATTACGCATCATTTTATCATTCTCAAAACCCTCAGGGTCACTTGGATCCGACCCGGGTCTCACCCATCCGATAGCTTCGTGATATCCATCGTTGTTCAAATTAATAGGAACTCCGGTGGGAATATCATCAAAATAAAACTGACAAACACCTCTGGCGTAATTAGTCAAATAACCAAAACGAACTTCGTAAGTCCCGGCAGGAACGGGAAAAGTAGTGATGGTGAATTCATACAAATTACCAGGCTTAACATCCATAAACAACTCATCACCCTGATAATTCCCCAATCTGCTATTGGACTCTACGTAACCCATAACGGTTTGGGGAGTCGCTTTGATGCGTTCTATGTAATCATGTGGGAACCATATGTGGTGGCAAGGAATACGATGTGTTCGTCCCCGGATGCCGTTATTGGTAAATTCCGGGAAAAAACTGGCCATATCAAAACGCAAACGTTTACCGGAATGTTCTTCCAACACAACTCTGTCATAAACAAGCATTTGGTCAAGCTCATGATATATTCCGTTTTGAGCCTTGTTCGCATCTTCATTTTCAAAATTATTGACTATTTGTATTTTACGGCCTGCTGAAGGTATGTAATTCAAAAGATTGGTCTCGTTCGTACTGCGTACCTTAGTCACCTCTATCAGGGTGTTGGGACACATGGTCTCAATGTATTCATACATATCGACTGTCTTAACAACATTGCCGTTGTCGTATGCATCAATGAATTGTTTCAAACTCAATTCCTTATCTATCAGGTGATAGGCAACAAACCGATTCAAACTGTTCCTTCTGTCGGTTACATCCGTAATACCGGCATCCTCGGGATATACATCATCATACACACTTGCTGCATATGTTTTAAGAGATTCTATATCTGTTATCCCGTTAGCTTCCATGGTCTCATTGCTTTCCATCAATATGGTATAACCATACCGCCTTGATTCGGGAATTTCATCAGCTCTCCAGGCAGGATTGGTTTCCGGAGGATAAATTACCAAATGTCTGTATAAATTAGGATTATAAGACTCATCAACATCTTTCTGGAGTGAATCCGCCAGTCCGGTCAATATCAAAGCTTCATAAAATAAAGTAAAACGTTCTTCTTTGGAAAGCTGATCAACAATTCCATAACGAGAAGGGTCTATCATCTCGGAAATAACATGAAGCATCCCATTGTGAACTGAAATATCCTTTTCAATCAACCTGGATCTACCATTGACAAAAATATCATTTTCTGAATAGGAAATGGACAAAAAACCTCTGCTCATGGTCATCTGATTCAATCGGCCAATGCCAAAATCACCGGATGTAAGGGTATCTCCATACACTATATGATCATAAGCAATTTGTTTTAACTCCTTCTCAGTAAAATCATCTATAGAAGACTTACCTTTAACCTTATAATACCTTTCAATGGCTTCATTGTCCGGAGCAAAACAAGTGTATAAACCATATGCTTTCAGTAAACCGAGGGTTTTGCTCCTCTGAAGGATGGCGGCAAATTCCGATAAATCAGGATCATCTTCGATATATCGCCCCATGGTTTTTTTTGTACTGGTAAACATGAATTCTTCAGGAATATCTTCAACACATGAAGGCAAAAAGCTAAAAACGCTGATTACGAGTAGACACAATAAAACTTTAATGGTATTCAAACGATGCATGATAATATGATTAAGGAATTACTCTACTACAATTAACATAACAATACATATTGTCATTTAAAATTCGTTGCAACGACGACAATAAATCAATATCACTCAGTATCAATCAATTAAACCCGAACAACCATCCGCAATTAGCAGATGTGTTATTTAAATTTCAATAACACCATTATGTTTTCTGCAAATGTAGTGGATAATTTTTTATTCTGGTTTATTCTTTTTGACACAAAATCGTCATTATTTAACACAATATCGTCTTTTTGTTAATTATCATTGAATTTAAACATCAAAAAGACAACTATCATCTTACTGTGAGTTTCAGTAATTCCTGACGATGCTTTTCATCTGTTATCTTAACAAGATATACACCTGCCTGTGTTATAGTTGTCAGATGAACCGGTACTGTTTGATTAAGTTTTGAAGCTACGACAACTCCTCTTAAATCGATAATTTCAACATCAACGAGACCACCGGATATTTTTAAACCGGCCAAATAAATATCACCGAAAGCTTCACACGGATTGGGGAATATGTAAAAGGATGAATGATTGGATGATTTTTCAGACTCATCCTCTATAATTGGAATTGAATTGAATAAGTCTTCATATCTGATACGTACTTCGGTGATGCTATTCCAGTCACCTTCGGAAGTCCCGTTGCACACTATGCGAACATAGCGAGCCTCTTCCGCAGAAAATGCATATCGTTCAAGTTCATTTGTAATACCGCTTGATATGATATTTTGTAATACTGGTTTAAAAATTCGGTTGTCAACAGAAACTTCAATACTGAAATAAGCCGTACGCTTATCTCCATTATAAAAAGCTATATCGACTGCTGAGACTAATTTTTTCGCTCCCAAATCATACTTAATCCATTGTCCGGTTGCTCCCTGTTGACTCCAACGTGTATTTAAACTGCCATCCATTGTGTTTTGGGGAGTATTCCCGGTTTGATTGCCGATGGCTGTCACTGTGATACCTTCTTGAGGAGCATCAAGCGGCACTGCCAGCATAAACTGTTTATCGGAGTCTTGCTGAATTTCCACACCTCCCTTGCTGACTAAACCGGACACGGAAATTGTATGTAGACCATAATCCAAAGGATTGGACAAAGTTATCAATACAGTACGCAAACCGTCGAAATCAGCCTCTCCGACAATTGGTTCACCATTAATTTGATAATTATTAATATTTTCTGCAGACATTGAATTTAAGGTGTCATTGAAAACTACCACAATACTGTTTGGGCTTTCAGCCTGTACCGATGACAGCCGCAAGATGGTTTGAGTATCATCCCCATCCACATACTTATACATTTCTGAGGCAGCCAGTAAAAAAGCACCAACCCCGAAGTCTGCAGTAGAATTGGCATCAATCTTTTGTCCGGGTATAGCTGCAGCACCAATGGGCTGAACATAACCTACTCTCCCACTCTCCTGTAAGGCTGTATTTGATAAATAGTCCCATGCCTTTTCAACTACCGACCCATAATCTTCATCCGACAGGTAACCATTGTTGATGCCCCAAAGAAAACCGTAAGTAAAGAATGCTGTTCCGCTAGTCTCTTCACCCGGCACATATTCCGGATCAATAATGCTTCGTGTCCAATAACCACCTTCTTGTTGAGTTGTGGCAAGTGCTTCCGCCATACGGGTGTAATACTGAATATAATTGTCTCTATAGGGGTCTGTTTCAGGCAAGTCTGCCAACACCCTGGCAAAAGCAGCGAACACCCAGCCATTACCCCTTGCCCAGAAATCTTTTTTATCATTGGAGGTTTTCCATTGGGGATAAACATATCTGGCATCGCGATAATACAGGCCTTCTTCTTCATCATACATGATACCATTTGCCCACTGCCAATATTCATGAAGTTTCTCAAGATACAGTGCGTTTCCTGTGATCTTATGGAGTCTTGTCATTACCGGCATCACCATGTAAAGTCCATCAGCCCACCACCAAAAATCGCTGGCAGGAAGCGACATTTGATATTCCATCACTTCCCTGGCGCGAGCAATCTTATGTGCAGAAGGTTCAATCTGATACAAATCCGCGTACACCTGGAAGCAGACCTGCCAATCACCGAACAACACGTAATCCATGCTTTCTCCATAACTGTATTTCCATTCAGACTTTCTATCAGAAGTGGCGCCTTTCCAATTGTTCCTTTCAGCCCAGGCATACGAAAAATCAAGATAACCAAGATCTTTAGTCACTTCATAAGCTGCGATATTTCCGGTGTGATAGGCAGCCCTGTGCCAGAAAGCATTACCATGCGCAGGATTGTTTATTTGCCAATAATCATTGACTTTATAAATGACCTTCAAGACATCAACCTTTTGAGGTAATATGTTCTCTGAAGTCCCGACAACAGGATGCCCTGCATCTTGCTTTACGCTGTTCTCAGCATGAGTTACAAAGTCGCCGCCGGCGATCATACACAGCACGCACACTAAAAAATTTCTTATCATATTCATTACTCTGTTATTCGATTGTTCAAGACACCCGCAAATGGGAAAGAAGTTAGTGAACTTCATGGGGCACATCGCAAAAATAAGGATATTTTTTTATTCCCAATCTTTCGCCGGAAAATCCTTTCGTTGACCTGTACCTTTATTATATTTCAGAATACAACA
>ERZ795030.701-NODE-701-length-49457-cov-10.517793_pt1 | contig 49457 bp, 33 predicted proteins | sample MGYA00375122_ERZ795030 | MGnify/ENA primary metagenome ERZ795030 (study PRJEB30165, sample SAMN05720146) | activated sludge metagenome | isolation source: anaerobic digester from wastewater treatment plant | place: Japan | collected 2015-04-20 ... | reverse complement strand
TGGTTTGCTTTTTCAAAAATTAATCTGGACGCAAAGCTGATGATGGAAATGATGTCAAAATAGAATATAATTTGAAGAGACAGGATAAGATTTGGGGGGTTAAACAATTAAAGACAGATTAAAAAGGCAAAAAACGGAATTGAAGGTTAGTATTTGCCTGAGAAAAAGGAGAATTTATTATGGATAATACAAGACAACAAAAAGTGGCGCGACTTCTTCAGAAAGAATTGGGAGAAATTTTTCTGCTCTATGCTCGCGAAATGCACGGTATCATTATTAGCGTAACCAATGTCCGCATAAGTCCCGATCTAAGTATTGCGCGCATTCATTTGAGTATTTTTCCCGGCAAACAATCGGCTGAAGTCCTTGAAAAAATTAATAACGACCAGAAAAATATTCGTTTCGACTTGGGAAAAAGAGTGAAACACCAACTGCGAATTATTCCTGAACTATTTTTCTATTTGGACGATTCACTTGACTATATCGATCATATTGATCAACTTTTAAAAAATGATTCTCCATCCGATAAAAAGGACCATTCGCAAGAAAACAATCAATGATTATTGAAAATTGGATAATGAAAGCAGATTTTGCCCGAAGAAACAATGGAAACAATTCATCCAAACCAAACCAAAAGAGATAACACATCAGGAGGATTTCGTTTTGCCTTATGGGTGGCACGGCGATATTTGTTTTCACGCAAATCGCACAATGCCATCAATATAATATCCGGAATTGCAGCTTTGGGGGTTGGCATTGGAACTATGGCACTTATTTGTGTCCTTTCCGTTTTCAATGGTTTCGATTCCTTGATACAAGGCATGTTTTCGGCTTTCGACCCGGATTTGAAAATTACTGTTTCGCAAGGAAAAACTTTCGATATAAATACTCCGGAATGGGAAAAAGTGAAAAAGTTGAACGACGTTGCCTATTTTACCGAAGTTATTGAAGAAAATGCTCTTCTGCGATTTCGAGACAAGCAAATGCCCGCCATCATTAAGGGCGTAAGCGACGATTTTCAAAAAATGACTAAAATAGACAGCATTATGTTCGATGGAAAGTTTTTACTTTATGATGGCGCTTTCCAAAGAGCCGTCCCCGGCGTCGGCGTTGCAAGCATTTTGGGATTGGGAGCAAATTTTATCGACCCATTGTATATTTACGCCCCAAAACGCACTTCACACATTAATTTGCTCCGTCCTGAAAACAGTTTTAACCAAATCGGAACATTTGTATCAGGAATTTTTTCAGTTAAGCAATTGCAATATGATGATCATTATGTACTGGTTTCTATTGAGCTGGCTCGTGATTTGTTCGAATATCAACCAAATAAAGTCTCATCAATTGAATTAAAGCTAAAAGATAATATCAAAACTTTAGATGCACAGAAAAAAATAAAAAATATACTGGGAGGTAATTTTGAAGTTAAAGACAGATATGAACAGCAGGAAGATTTTTTTAAAATCCTGAAAATCGAAAAATGGATTACTTATCTCATTTTATGTTTTATTCTGCTGATAGCCAGTTTCAACATTATCAGTTCGTTATCCATGTTGATTATTGACAAAAAACAGGACATTCAAACCCTGCGAAATTTAGGAGCTGAGCAGCAACTGATAAGAAGAATTTTCCTTTTTGAAGGATGGCTAATTTCGGCGGTTGGTGCTGTTCTGGGAATTATAATGGGATTGTTGCTCTGTTTACTGCAGCAACATTTTGGCATTTTAAAACTCGGAACCGGTTATGTGGTGGATGTTTATCCTGTTTTGGTTAATTTTTGGGATGTTTTGCTGGTATTTATGACTGTTTTGTTAATGGGTTTTCTGGCAGCCTACTATCCGGTTCGTTACATTGATATACATGATGCCCCTTCGCCTGTGAATGTAGAATTATAATTTATCGAGAAGTGCTATGAAAGTTTGTTTATAAAGCCAGCTGTTTTATAGATTTCATCAATATATACTAATCAAAAAAACATGAAAAAAACGATTAAATTGGCAATTGCCGTAAGCATTTTGACTTTTATCTCCTGTAAGGACAACACACCCAATCAACCTTATCAATACGAGCTGAATCCGGCTTATACGTGGGGCTATGTCGTTTTTTACGGAGATTACTATGCCGATTATTTGAATGAGAACAATGTTTTGACAGTCAATTTGTTCACAGATTCGTTAAAAATAAACAACCAAAATGAACTTTCGGGTTATGGTCAATATCTTTTTCTTGAAGATGTTTTTGTAGCTCCTTCCGATACGCTTCTTCCAGAAGGAATTTACAGAGTTGATAACAGTGGCGAACCTTTCACCATTGCTCCCGGAATAAATGATACAATTGACAACCAGGTCTATACGTTAGGAGCTGTCATTAATTATTATGAGCCCAATCCATTGAAATCCACACAAAAACTTATTGTTGGCGGAAAGATGACGGTCAGCCGTCAGGGTGAAAATTATTCACTGAATTGTGATTTCGTTCTGCAAGATTCCCTGAAACTGAAAGGAATTTTTTCCGGCACTCTTCCTCATTTCGACGAATCATTGCAGAGAGAGGAAAGAAATTCTATTTATATTTTCAAGGAAAATTCTTTAGTAAAGGAAAAGAAAACAATCTATAAGTTCTTTGGGAAAAAGAAGAATTATTAGCAACCTAAATAAATTAAATTCGGTTGACTTTACTTTTACATTGTTTATTCATCATTTAATTTTACAAATCATATTTTTAAAAATCTAACCCTATTTTTATAAAAACCGGATAGTTGTAAATTCGGACTATTGTTTAGTTTGCAGTTACTCTTCGCTCAAGAATAAATTTGTTTAAAATTTTCGAGGTAACACATTATGCAGTTAATTGCCCGTAAAATTTTTTTCTTCAACTAAAAGACCCTGCAACATGCCTCAATAAATATTTTTTTAAACAATTCAGGAATATAAAATGGAATATGCGTTTTCATTTTTTAAATTTTCCTAAAAACGTTTTGATTTAGACAGAAAAGATTAAATTTGCAATATAAAACATCAGAAAAATACTTTGTATATGAATACTAAATTGCAGGAATTGACCGAAAAAATTTATTTGGAAGGAGTAGAAAAAGGGAATGCTGAAGCACAGTCTATTATTGAAGAAGCTCAAAAGAAAGCAGATTCGATCATTTCCTCCGCTCAAGAAAAAGCTGCGCGCATAATAGCCGAAGCCGAAGCGAAAGCTGCTGAGCTCGAAGAAAATACCAAATCTGAACTCAGGCTATATGCACAACAATCACTCAATGCACTAAAGACCGAAATTACCAATCTGATTTGCGGAAAAATAGTTGACGATTCAGTGAAGGCAGCTATGGTCGATAAAAATTTCATGCAACAAGTTATTCTTCAACTTGCCAAAGAATGGTCTAAAAAAGAATCTATAGTTATTGAAGCTCCCGATGCCAAAGCTTTAACAGAATATTTCTTAGCCAATGCAAAGAATTTGCTGAATCAGGGTGTTACCATAACCCAAGCCGACAGATCAAAAGCAACCTTTACTATTCGACCGGACAAGGGAGGATACAAAATAAATTTCGGAGAAGAAGAGTTGACAGAATATTTCAAGGATTTTTTACGCCCCAAACTAATAGAAATGCTTTTTTAAACAAGATGATGATACCGTATTTTTTTTCAAAAAACATCAAGAAAAAATACGTAAATTCAAGAATCAAAAAAGAAAGTTATGAATTATTACTGTCTTATTGCCGGACTTCCCGACTTGTCTCCCGATGATAAGAAAACTACATTTACTCTCGCTGATTTCAAAAACGAACTTTTGGAATTGCTTGATACTTCGGATGTGGAATTTCTGAGATTGATTTTTGCCCAATACGACAATCAAAACTTTCTGGCTTTCCTCATAGACAGGGATGCTTTTCTCCAACCTTTAGGAAATTTAAATTACAACGATTGGGTAGAAATCGTTCAGTTGCTGAAAGAAACAGAAAACCCCAAAGACAAAAGAATATTGCCTTACATCCAGCATTTTTATTCGGTCTATCAGGATGAAGAATTCTGGGCGGAAGGCATTTCTAAAGAAGATTACCTCACTGGATTATACTATGATTTTGCCTTGCAATGCAACAACAGTTTTTTAAAATCATGGTTTGAATTCAGTTTGAATATCAATAATTTGCTTACTGCCATAGCCTGTAGAAAATATGGACTGAATCCCCACAATTACATTGTAGGCAGCAACACAATAGCTCAACAACTGAGAACAAGCAATGCTCGCGATTATGGTTTGACCGGCACATTCGAGTACCTTGAACAGGTTTTGCAAATTGCAGAAGAACCCGATTTAATGGAAAGAGAGAAAAAAATTGATCTTTTAAAATGGCAGTGGATGGATGAACACACATTTTTTTATTATTTTACCATCGAAAAAATATTGGCCTACATTCTGAAAATGCAAATGATAGAACGCTGGCAACCATTGACTCCCGAAAAGGGAAATGTAATTTTCAGGGAGTTGATAGAAAAAATGAAACAAAGTGTAGAATTTGAAGAAACTCTTCAGGCCGGAGAAAAAATCAGATAATTCTAATAAGTAAAATATGTTTAATTAAAAAGACCTCTCTTTGTTGAAAGTTCAAAAGAGAAAAAATAAGGAAACAACAAACAACTATGCCAACAAAAGGAAAAGTAAAAGGAATCGTTTCTAACTTGGTAACCGTAAGTGTTGACGGAGCAGTATCACAAAATGAAATTTGTTTCATAGAACTGGGTTCGGAAAAGCTTATGGCTGAAGTGCTGAAAGTAAATGGTTCTGATGTTTTTGTGCAAGTATTTGAAAGCACTCGCGGATTAAAAATTGACAATGAAGTAACATTTGAAGGTCACATGTTAGAAGTAATACTGGGGCCCGGCTTGCTGTCGAAAAATTTCGACGGTCTTCAAAATGACTTAAACAAACTAACAGGTATTTTCCTTAAACGTGGAGAACGAAATTTTCCACTGGACGAAGATAAAAAATGGAATTTTAAGCCTATTGCTCAGGTAGGGGATGAAGTTGAAGCTGCTTCATGGTTGGGGGAAGTCGACGAAAACCATCAACCGCACAAAATTATGGTACCCTTTGTCATGGAAGGCAGTTATAAGGTAAAAAGCATTGCCCCGGCAGGCGAATATACGATATCTGAAACGATAGCCATAATTACCGATGCACATGGAAAGGATTTTGAAATAAATATGATACAAAAATGGCCTGTAAAAAAGGCAATAAATGTACACGCCGAAAAACCGAGACCCTATAAATTGCTCGAAACAGGTGTTCGCGTCATAGACACAGCCAACCCAATTGTAGAAGGGGGAACAGGATTTATTCCCGGTGCTTTTGGAACAGGAAAAACCGTTTTGCAACACGCCATTTCCAAACAAGCCGAAGCAGACATTGTTATCATGGCTGCTTGTGGTGAACGTGCAAATGAAGTAGTTGAATTGTTTGTAGAATTTCCCGAATTGAAAGATCCACACACAGGTCGATTTTTAATGGAACGTACCATTATTGTGGCCAACACTTCAAATATGCCTGTTGCCGCCCGTGAAGCATCAGTTTACACGGCCATGACAATAGCTGAATATTACAGAGCAATGGGACTTCGAGTGTTATTGATGGCAGACTCTACTTCACGCTGGGCTCAGGCTTTACGCGAAATGAGTAACCGCATGGAAGAATTACCGGGACAAGATGCTTTTCCGATGGATTTGTCGGCTATTATAGCCAATTTTTACAGCCGATCGGGTTTTGTCAAATTAAAAAACAAACAAACCGGTTCCATCACCTTTATTGGAACAGTATCGCCGGCTGGAGGTAATCTGAAAGAACCTGTAACGGAAAGCACCAAAAAAGTAGCCCGGTGTTATTTTGGACTTGAACAGGCAAGAGCCGATAGTAAAAGATATCCGGCCATCAATCCCATTGAAAGTTATTCAAAATATATTGAATATCCCGAATTTGACGAATACATCTCGGAGCGTATTTCTCCCCAATGGATCAGTATGGTAAACGACATGCGAACACTTCTTCAACGCGGTAAAGAAGTTCAGGAACAAATCAATATTCTGGGAGATGATGGTGTTCCCGTCGATTATCACATTACTTTCTGGAAATCTGAATTGATAGACTTTGTTATTCTTCAGCAAGATGCCTTTGACGATATAGATGCCGTAACTCCGATAGAAAGACAGCATTACATGTTAAAACTGATTATGGATATCTGCAAATCAGATTTCAACTTTGTAAATTTTACCGATGTTATGGATTATTTCAAACGAATTATTAATGTTTGCAAACAAATGAACTATTCCGAATTTCATTCCCAAGCTTTCGAAAGTTATCACAATGAACTGCAAAATATACTTGCAGAAAGGAAGATAAAACAATAATTTTTTTTGACAAATATAAAGACTAAAAAGAAAGAAATTTCCCGGAAAAAGAGAAAATAATAATCTGAGAAAAAATGACAACAAAAGCATTTCAAAAAATTTATACCAAAATTACCAAAATCACAAAAGCAACCTGTTCTCTTCATGCAAGTGGCATTGGCAATGACGAACTGGCTTTAGTAAACGGTAAATTGGCTCAAGTAGTTAAAATCTTAGGCGATGAAGTAACCTTGCAAGTTTTTGAAGGAACTGAAGGAATACCAACCGATGCAGAAATTGTCTTTCTCGGGAAAGCACCAACCCTAAAAGTAAGCGATCAACTGGCAGGCCGTTTTTTCAATGCTTTTGGAGACCCTATTGATGACCGCCCCGAAATTGAAGGTGAAGAAAGAGAAATTGGAGGTCCATCAGTTAATCCCGTACGACGGAAACAACCTTCGGAACTCATTGCAACGGGAATTGCGGGCATCGACCTGAATAACACGCTGGTATCCGGTCAGAAAATACCATTTTTTGCCGATCCCGATCAACCATACAATGAAGTAATGGCAAATGTTGCCTTGCGTGCAAAAACCGATAAAATTATTTTAGGGGGAATGGGACTTACAAATGATGATTATCTCTATTTCAAAAACGTTTTCAACAATGCCGGCGTACTAGACCGGATTGTCAGTTTCGTGAATACCACAGAAGACCCTCCGGTAGAGCGTTTACTTATTCCTGATATGGCACTTACCGCTGCAGAATATTTCGCTGTCGACAAGAATGAAAAAGTATTGGTTTTGCTCACCGATATGACATTATATGCCGATGCATTGGCTATAGTATCCAATAGAATGGATCAGATTCCTTCTAAAGATTCCATGCCGGGCTCACTGTATTCCGACTTGGCAAAAATATATGAAAAAGCCGTACAATTTCCCGCCGGAGGTTCTATTACCATTATCGCGGTAACTACTCTCTCGGGAGGCGACATTACCCATGCTATTCCCGACAATACAGGTTATATTACCGAAGGACAATTGTTCCTGCGTCGCGATTCGGATATAGGCAAAGTAATTGTTGACCCCTTCCGTTCCTTGTCGCGCCTCAAACAGCTGGTTATCGGCATAAAAACTCGCGAAGATCACCCACAGGTAATGAACGCAGCTGTTCGACTTTATGCTGATGCTGCCAATGCCAAAACAAAACTTGAAAATGGATTTGATCTCACCGACTATGACGAAAGAGCATTGGCTTTTGCCAAAGACTATTCCGACAGATTATTGGCTATCGATGTCAATATAGACACAACCGCCATGCTCGACACGGCATGGAAACTCTTTGCCAAATATTTCAGCCCAACAGAGGTGAACATTAAACAGGAATTCATAGATAAATATTGGAAGCAAAAACAGCATGAATAAATCAACATTCGTTAAATTGCTTAAAAAATTTTTCATTTAGTTAAATAAACGTTTTATGTCCATACAATTTCAATATAATAAAACATCGCTGCAACAGCTTGAAAAAAATTTAAAAATAAGAGTGCGCGCTTTACCCACAATTAAAAACAAAGAAAGCGCTTTACGTACCGAAGTGAAAAAAGCTAAGGAAGAGATAAAAAGAATTGAAAATGAATTGGAGCAACGTATTGCAGAATACGATAAAATGCTTGCTCTATGGGGCGAATTTGATACTACTTTATTGGAGGTAGAAGAAGTAAAGATGAACATAAAAAAAATAGCAGCTGTACGAGTACCGATATTGGAAGAAGTAGTTTATAAAACCAAACCTTTCAGCCTATTTAATTCTCCAAAATGGTATTCCGATGGATTGGCCCTTCTTAAAAAACTGGCTCAAATCGGAATAGAGCAGGAATTTTTCATACAAAAGCTAAGCCTGCTGGAGTTTGCTCGAAAAAAAACCACCCAAAAAGTCAATTTGTTTGAAAAAGTACAAATTCCCGGCTACGAGGATGCTATTCGTAAAATCAAACGTTTCATGGAAGATGAGGAAAATTTATCCAAATCGTCTCAAAAAATAGTTAAATCGCGTCAGGAACTTATAAAGAAGGAAAATTTATGATTTTGCAAATGACACGATATACTTTTCTGGTGTATCACAAACAATACCACGATTTCCTCGAAAAAATGAGGGAAGTGGGTGTTGTTCACGTAATTGAAAAAGTGGAAGGCATTGCCGAAAACGACGAATTACGTGAAAAAATGCTACTTTCTTCGCGCATGAAAATAGCTCTCAAACAAATGGAAAAATTGATACCTCAAGATGCTTCTCCTCTACCGGCCGATCTATCGGTTGATGGAATGGAACTTTTGAAAAAAATTGAAAATAAATTTGCGGAAAAAGAATTATTAATTCAAAAACTCCAACTTGCTGAAAAAGAACGAGACCGCATGGAAATGTGGGGAATTTTTGATTATCAACTTATAGAAAATCTGCAAAAGGCAGGTTACGAAATTAATTTCTTCAGTTGTAATGTGCGAAAATTCGATCAGGAATGGGAAATACGCTACAATGCTTTTGAAATCGATAATATTGGCAGCACACGTTATTTTGTAACCATAACTCATACAGGCGAAATTATTGAAATAGATGCTGATCCCGTAAAAATCGGCACAAAAAATGTATTGCAAATAGATGAAGATATTCAACAAATACATCAAGAAATTGATAACATTAATCGCCAACTCATAACACTTTCTGTTGAAAATTACAACTCATTAAAAGCAGCTCAAGTAAAAGTTATTGAAAATATGGATTTTGCAAGAGTATTGCTTAACACAGAGCCAACTGTGGAGAACAAAGTAATGCTTTTGGAAGGCTGGTGTCCGGAAGATGCAGAAGAAAAGCTCAAAGAATTTCTTAATGAAACGGATATTTACTACGAGACCAGCAAACCTGAAGAGGACGAAAAAGTACCCGTAAAATTGAAAAACAATCGCTTTTCGCGCTTGTTTGAATTTATAGGCAACCTATATGACTTACCTAATTATCATGAATTAGATTTGACCCCTTTCTTCGCACCATTTTACATGCTTTTTTTTGGAATTTGCTTTGGCGATGCAGCGTACGGACTTCTTTTACTGATTGCATCTCTTTATTTCAGAAAAAAAGCAGATGCAGCACTAAAACCAATATTGAGTTTGGCTGCCCTATTAGGAATTTCTACCGTTATTATGGGCTTTGTCAGTGGAACTTTTTTTGGATTTAACTTACTGGAAATGGATGTCCCCTGGCTCGCATCTTTTAAAGCATTTATGTTAGATTCCAATCAATTGTTTTACACATCGCTACTGCTTGGCGTGGTTCAAATACTTTTTGGGATGGTAATTAAAGCAATTGGAAAAGTTAAACGTTATGGCTGGCCTGCTTCCTTTTCTACGTGGGGATGGCTTATTTTGTTGATCGGTTGCGGAGGTACTTTTGTCCTTTCTTCATTTGCAGGGCTTTCGCCCCAAACTGCCAAATGGTTGTATATAATTTTTGGCAGTGCAGGTGGAGCTTTGGTATTTCTGCTGAACAATATAAAAAGAAATCCACTTATCAATATAGGATCAGGGTTATGGGATACTTATAACACTGCTACCGGCTTACTGGGAGATGTACTGTCTTATATCAGATTATTTGCACTAGGTATTTCTGGTGCAGTTATGGGTTTTGTTTTCAACGATCTTGCCATCAATTTAAGCGGCAACATACCTATAGTGAGCACACTCATAATGTTGGTTATCATGATTTTTGGACATGGAATCAACATATTTATGTGTGGTCTGGGTGCTTTCGTTCATCCCATGCGTCTTACTTTTGTAGAATTTTATAAAAATGCAGGCTTTGAGGGCGGCGGGAAAAAATATAAACCTTTTTCGCACTTTAAAGAAGAGAAAAGCATCATATAATTTTTCGGAATAAAATCCAACTAAAAAAAGAAATATCACATTTAAAAAACAAATTTAAAAAAAAAATTATGGAACCTATTATTTTAGCTTACATTGGTATTGGCCTAATGGTGGGACTTTCAGGAGTAGGAAGTGCTATTGGCGTAACGATTACCGGCAATGCCACTGTCGGTGCTTTGAAAAAAAATCCCGATGCATTTGGAAACTATATGGTTTTAAGTGCATTACCCGGTACACAAGGATTATATGGATTTCTTGGATATTTTTTGCTCTCATCACATTTAGTTCCCAACATGACGTGGGGTGCTTCAGCAGCAGTATTTGGCGCCAGTTTGGCACTTGCCCTCACAGGGCTTCTTTCTGCCATACGACAAGGCCAAGTTTGTGCAAATGGTATAGCCGGTATTGGATCAGGATATGACGTCTTTGGTCGAACATTAATACTGGCAGTATTTCCTGAACTTTATGCCATTGTTTCATTGGCAGCTGTTTTTATGATTGGAAATGCTATCTGATATTCCAATCTGCAAAAATATCTCTGAAACACAATAAAACAACCTCAAATCAATTATTTTTTCTCATTGTGAACATCGAACAGGATTTTTGTCTTGTTCGATGTTTTCATTAGGTTTAGCATTTCAGAAAAAATTTTATGGTTTCATGATCACGCCTATATTCTTTTTCCCATCCACTTTCACCACCAGCGGCTTATCGAAATGCAAATGACGAATGTATTCCGATTCGTATATTGCCGGTTGCTGAGCCAAGAAATCGAGGTCATAAAAACCAAGATGCTGAAAAGGTTGTACCGTAAAATAGGCTACACCAAAAGAAGTCAGATTTTGGAAAAAATGTGTTCCCTGACTGGGGTCGATTCGATAATGCGATAATTCCGTTTCCACAATTACTCTGGCATTGCTAATGTTGGGCCATTTCACCGGAATGCCCAGCCAAGGGTCGCTTGAGCCCCATCGGCCAGGCCCAATCAACACATAATACTTTTCTTCTTTAACCATTTGCCGGTTCAATTTCTCAATGTCGTACATGATCAACCGATTATTTGAGCCATTGAAAGCTTCCTGTTTTACGTAAATCAAATCGTAAATATCGGTCATATTGCCGTTGCCCAAAGCATTGGAACTGTGAACAATAGTTTCTTCTTCGGGAATAGCACTGATATCTTCATTGATAATTTCCTTGTTGTCGACTATCGGCCTAACCTGCAACAAATAAAACGAATGTTGCTTTTTGGCTGAATAATCCAAATTTACGGCAAATTCAATTTCAACCGGTCGCCCCATGCCTTCCTGCGCAATGCGCAAAATTTCTCGCAACAATTCGGCCAAAGGAAAAACATTGTGTTGCAATATGTTGGCAAAAGTTATGATTTTTCTTCCACCTTCATATAAGCCATCATACACCATCTGATCCGACACATTGTAGGTTGAAGCCAGATATTGAAGCGTCCCGTCTTTTATGGCATCCTGCACGTTGATACGCAAAAGGTTGAAGCCATCATCAACCTGAGGAACGAACTGTACCATATTCAAATCCAATGCGTTGAAAAACGTCTGTGTTTCGCTTAACATAAATTCCAGCGTACTGGTTTGCAAAACATTATTGGGATAGGCGGGAGAAAATCGAAGGGTTTTGCCTCCATCGACAATGTATTTTCCCAATCCCATTGCAATATTGGCAATTCCATCTTCAGGCTTTTCATTTCCAATCGGATAATAGTTCAACGAGCGAGCTACTCCCGAAAAAGAAGGATAATAACGATTTTCGTAAGCACTGCCACATATTTCCTGCAACACAATGGCCATTTTTTCTTCATCGATCAAATTCTTGGTGGCTGCCATGTAAGTCTTACTGTCACGATAAAAAACCGAGGCATAAACAGCTTTAATGGCTTCCGTTATCATTTGCAGTGTATGAGTTTTGCTGTTGGCATCAAAAGGTACCATGTAGGTTGAATAAACTCCTGCAAAAGGCTGATAATGAGAATCTTCCAACAAACTTGAGGATCTTACGGCAATGGGTTTGCTTACAGCTCCCAAAAAAGCATAAAGATCGGCTAAAAGTTTCTGTGGCAATCGAGCTTTTAAAAAATGTGCCAGAATTTCTTCGTCGGGAATATCGGACAAAGCAATGGGATATAACTGATTCATTTCCATGAAGTCGGAAAAAATATCGGTGCACAGTACGACCGTTCTGGGAATGGCAATCTGAACATTTTCGAACTTATCGAGACTTTCGTTGCGTTTGATCATGGCATCCAAAAAAGCCAACCCTCTCCCCTTGCCTCCCAATGAACCTTCGCCAATGCGGGCAAAATTAGAATACATGTCGAACCTGTCGCGTTGAAAAACAGCTACGATTCCACGATTTTTTATTTTTCGGTAATGAACAATGGCATCAAAAATAATTTGACGTACATTTTTCATGTTTTCGGACATTCCGGGTTCAACTTGAATATTTTTCAGAAATTCTGCCAATGGGAACATGGCTCTCGAATACAGCCATTTGGAGATGTTGTTACGGGAAACATGGTAATACAAAGCTTCGTCGCTCACCTTAAAAATACAGTCCTGTAAACTTCTAAGGTTGTGAACGCGTGCTTCTTCCACCCCTGTCTGAGGATTAAAAAATATCAGATCGCCAAACCAAAAATTATCTGTGATTTTTTCCCGCAACTCCATAAAAAGCGTTTTCGACATTTTGTTCAGAAAAACAGCATTCAATTCTTCTGCGGTTTGTCGATTTTCTTCTTCAGTAGAAACCACAATCAGCGGAATAAATTTGTCATTTCTCCGTATTTCGCTGCATAAATGTAGACCGGCTTTTTTGTCTTTGACATTTTTTTCCGGAAAACTTACATCCGTAATCACGCCAAGCATATTCTGGCTATATTTGTTATAAATGGAAATAGCTTCTTCATAAGAGCGTGCCAACAAAATTTTTGGGCGTCCCCTCATGCGTAACATTTGCTCATGTTCGTTCAAAGCCTCAGTCATAAATGAACGCGACTGCTTAAAAACGTATTTGTATAAATGAGGAACAATGGATGAATACCAGCGTATGGAGTCCTCAACAAAAAGAATAACCTGAACACCAACCGAATTGACATCTTGTTCCACATTCATTCTGTCTTCAATCAGTTTGATGATAGCCAACAAAATATCGGAATTACCCAACCAGCTGAAAACATAATCGATGGCACTCAAATCCTCGTGTGCCAATCGTTGAGAAATGGATGAAGAAAAAGGAGTAAGCACCACAATAGGGATTTCGGGATATTCTTTTTTTACATCTTTTGCCCATTCAAAAGGATTTATACTATCGCCACTCGGCATGGAAATAATCAGTTCAAAAGTACGGGTACGAAGCAACTCATTGGCCTCCTCCTCATTCGAAACAAGTGTAAAACGGGGCGGATAACGCAAATTCAAAGCTGTATATTCGTTGAAAATTTGTTCATCAATGCGTCCGTCTTCTTCCAGCACAAAAGCATCGTATTTACTGGCATAAAGTAAAATATTATAAATCCGATGCGTCATTAAGTTGGCAAAAGAAGTGTCTTTAAAATATAACTTATTAATACTTAAAGTGTTCATAAATAAATGTTTTCTGTTATTTTGAAGCCAATGAATCTCAATAAAAAAATCAACTGAACTTCAAAACACAAGTTTATCGAAATATTTTTTCAAAATTAGCTCAAAAAGTTTGATAATCCCAAATAAAAATTTTAAACTTGCAAAGAAATAAAATGACAGAAAAAGCACAAATGAAATCAAAATTTTCAAGAAAAACCAACAACTTTATGCTTGTCAACCAAGAAATAAATGACAATATGTAAAAATTTTCAAAAATTTGAGCTACACAAATCTATATTTCAACAAAAAACTAAAATCTAATATTATGGACATAGAAAAATTTATGCAGGTTCTTTCGGCGAAACATCCCAACGAAAACGAATATTTACAGGCCGTAAGAGAAGTGCTTACCACCATTAACGAAGTGTATTCTCAACATCCCGAATTTGAAAAGGCAAAAATTGCAGAAAGGTTGGTTGAACCTGACCGAATTTTTACTTTTAAAGTCCCTTGGGTTGACGATCAGGGGAATGTTCAGGTCAACATTGGGTATCGTGTGCAATTCAACAATGCCATCGGACCTTACAAAGGCGGTTTGCGTTTTCACCCTTCCGTGAATCTTTCCATAATGAAATTTCTTGGTTTTGAACAAATATTTAAAAATGCGCTGACAACTTTACCTCTGGGAGGTGCCAAAGGAGGTTCCGATTTCAATCCAAAAGGAAAATCGAATGCTGAAGTGATGCGTTTCTGTCAAGCTTTCATGACCGAATTGTGGCGATATATAGGCCCCGAAACGGATGTGCCGGCAGGAGACATTGGTGTTGGAGCTCGTGAAATAGGCTATTTGTATGGAATGTATCGCAAACTTGCCCATGAAAATACGGGAGTTTTAACCGGAAAAAATTTGGAATTTGGCGGCTCTCTAATTCGTCCAGAAGCAACCGGATTTGGAGCTCTTTATTTTGTAAGAGAAATGCTTCAAAGAGCAGGTATGGATATAAGGGGAAAAACCGTAGCCATCTCCGGTTTTGGAAATGTGGCATGGGGAGCTGCGCTGAAAGCATCACAAATGGGAGCAAAAGTTGTTTCAATCTCGGGCCCGGATGGTTATGTATATGACGAAAACGGTATTTCCGGCGAAAAAATTGATTATATGTTGGAGCTTCGGGCAAGTTGTAACGACATTGTTTCTCCTTATGCCGAAAAGTTTGGCGTTCCATTTATACCAAATCGACGTCCGTGGGAATTAAAAGTGGACATTGCCCTGCCTTGTGCCACACAAAACGAACTGAACGAAGAAGATGCGCGGAATCTGATTGAAAATAAGGTTTGGTGTGTGGCCGAAGTTTCCAACATGGGTTGTACACCCGAAGCCATTGATTTATTTATCAAAAACAAAATAATGTATGCTCCAGGAAAAGCTGTAAATGCCGGTGGCGTGTCGGTTTCGGGTTTGGAAATGACACAAAATGCCATGCACCTTTCTTGGACGGCAGAAGAAGTGGACAAACAATTGCATCAAATCATGAACAAAATTCACGAGCAATGCGTTAACTTTGGAAAAGAAGAAGACGGATATATTAATTACCTGAAAGGAGCAAATGTTGCAGGATTCATAAAAGTTGCCAGGGCCATGCTGGCTCAGGGAATCGTTTAATTTTTCTACATGTTTACAATTCAAAAAACGAAAGGAAATTATTTTTTCTGTTTGTGAAATAATGATTTCGAAAAACTAAAAAGGAGGAAAATCATTTTTGATCTCTCCTCCTTTTTGCATTAAGAATTTTCATTTTTCAGGACAATTTATTGATTTGCTGCCGAGCTTTGATTTCTATGGTTCTAATTTTATCCTTATAATGATTGTACGTGTTCAAAGTAACAATATCAAGCTCAGCATCAGAATTATCGCGCCAACGACGGCAAAGATAAACCGATTGAAAAATTCTGCCAATTTGATATTCACGGCTAAAATACAGTCCTAAAGCATAATCTTCACCATAATTGGAATCGGGGACTTTAATTTTTCTCAGTAGCGGTGTATAAAAAGCTCTTGGTGCACCCAACCCGTTAATTCTCAGAGCATTGTTTCTTCCGTTTTCAGGAGTCCATTCCCTGTGATCAATCAAGCCCGGCGGTATCACATTCATTTCAAAATCTGTTATGGTATAAGAACCGATAACCATACCACAATTTTGCTCGTAAAAAGCATTTACCATTATTTGAAGCGTATTTTCATCCTGATAAACATCGTCACTATCCAACTGAACGGAGAATTTTCCGCAAAAAGGAGAATGAACGGCAACATTCCAACAACCGCCAATACCCAAATCCTCACGTTGAGGAATTATATGCCGCACTCGACTGTCTTCTTTTGCCAATTTTTCCACAATTTCCGAAGTCCCATCGGTAGAATGATTATCCACCACAATCACATTGAAAGGGAAAGACGTTTTTTGAGTCAAAGCCGAACGAACGGCATCTTCAATGGTGGTTGCCCTGTTCTTTACCGGGATGATTACGGAAGCTTCCATCTCAAAATTGTTTTCATCGAAAAGAATTGTTTTAAACTGTGGCTTGAGATAGGCACCGATATTTTTCAAATGTTCGGTGCAGGCATGCTCCATTTCCAATTGACGCTGGCGATTTTTCGGATCTACATAATCAAACAACTTTTCTCCACTTTTTCGATTATCCGACTCTACCTCCGAATACAAATACTCATCGATATGAACCAATTCGGCTTTCTGTGAAATTCTTAATCTGGCATCATATAAACCGGCATGAAGAAAATTTTCGTTCATTTGGGCAGAGGCCTGCTTCAACACCTCCGCATTAAAAAACAAAACGGAGCCAAAATTAAAATCGTCGCGAACGCTTCCGGTCTGATAATCGATCAACGGTAATTTGCTGCGAACGCCTCCCGACACTTGATAATAATCGGAATAAACCATTCCCGCCTTTGTATCCTGAGCAATTTGAAAAAAACGTTCCAAAGCAAACTGTCCCAGATGTAAAGGAGTATTTTTCAAATAAACAAGCGAATAAGGCGTATCGGATTTTTCAGCAATTTTCCTAATTGTATTGCTGCTGTAAAGCGAATCGATCAAAATCGGAAAACATTTTTCGTTGACCTGAATATTTTCTCGCTTGGAAAGCAAATACACAGCATTAACCAATTCCGACTGCAACAAATTTTCTATGGTAATTTCAGCCTGAACAGCATCATCGTAAACAATAAAACAATTAATGGGTTTCATAACAAATATTTAATAAGTTGATTTGTAACGCAGACAAATAATTATACTGGCTTATACCGGACAAAGGCTTCAATGGCTTCATAAGAGGCCAAACCCAACTGGGTGTACAATTCGGCGGTAGCCCGATTCCTTTCTTCCGAACGTTGCCAGAAAAGTCTCTCATCGTTTCCCAAATAGGGAGCACTTTCCATTTGGGATTGATGACGCAAAATAGCATTTCGCTTGTTTTTCAACTCTTCCGGACTTAAGGGAACAGCCATTTCGATATGATCTATTTCCCATTCTTTCCATGCACCACGATACATCCAAACTCGGCAGTCTTTCATCCATTCTTCATCTTTCAGTTCGTCGATAGCGGCCAATACGGCATCCAAGCAAATCTTGTGAGTTCCGTGAGGGTCGGCCAAATCACCGGCTGCGTAAATCTGATGGGGTTGAATCTGCTGCAGCAAGTCTTTAATAATGTCGATATCCTTTTGCGATAAATCGTTTTTCTTTACTGTTCCCGTTTCATAAAAGGGAAGATTAAGAAAATGAATGTTTTGAGAGCTTAAACCCAAATATCTACAAGCTGCCTTTGCTTCTCCCCGCCTGATTAATGCTTTTACTTCGAGAATTTCTGGTGTATCCATATCATTTTCCTTTTTTTCGTAAAGGAGAAAATTCTTCATTGCTTCATATTTGGTCTGAATTACATCATTATTGCTGTCGAATAAATCTTTAAATCCTTTCACAAAAGAAAGGAAGCGAATGACTTCATGATCGGCAACTGCGATATTTCCAGATGTTTGATAAGCTACATGCACTTTATGATTTTGATCTATTAACCTTTTGAAAGTTCCACCCATTGAAATAACATCATCATCGGGATGCGGGCTAAAAATGAGAACACGTTTGGGATAAGGAAGTGCCCTTTCGGGACGATTAGAATCATCAGCATTTGGTTTTCCACCGGGCCATCCTGTAATGGTGTGCTGTAAATCGTTAAAAATTCGGATATTTACATTGTAGGCAGAGCCATAAATAGCCAATAATTCACTTAATCCATTGTCGTTGTAGTCCTTATTAGTCAATTTCAGAATCGGTTTTTTCAACTTCATGCAAAGCCAAACAATGGCACGACGTATCAGTTTGCTGTCCCACTCACAGGATGTTACCAGCCAAGGCATGCTGATGCGCGTCAATTCACTGGCAGCATGAAGATCAATAACTATTTTTACATTGGAATGAAGCTGAAGATAGGATGCGGGAATGGCTTCTGACATAGTGCCCTCAACCGCATTTTTTACGACCGTAGATTTATGTTCGCCCCAGGCAACCAAAACAATTCTTTTGGCTTTCAGAATAGTTGAAATTCCCAAAGTAATGGCAGAAACAGGGACCATCTCGACATTGCTGAAAAATTCAGCAGCATCTTCTCTTGAAAGTGTATCGAGCAAAATAAGGCGGGTTTGAGAATTTGCCAATGAGCCCGGTTCGTTGAAACCAACATTTCCAGAGCGCCCAATTCCCAAAAGCTGTAAATCGATACCGCCAAAAGAAGCTATTTTTTCTTCATATTCAGCACAAGCTTGCATAATCTGATGTTTGTCCATTGTGCCATCCGGATAAAAAATATTTTCTTCCGGAATATCAACATGATCCAACAGCATGTTTTTTAATTGTCCATAACTTCCTTTTAATTTGCCGGTGAGCGGATAGTATTCAAACAATAAAAAAACAACAACATTATTAAAACTCAAGTTTTCCTTTTTGTGCAATCGAACCAGTTCAGCATAAATTCCCACCATCGATTTACCCGAAGTAAGACCTAAAACACACTTCTCATGGGCTGCCTGTTTTGTTTTAATTAAGGCTGCTATTTCTTCTGCCACTTTTGCCGAGCCTTCTTTTTCTGTGTCAAAAATTTCGGTCGGTATTTTTTCAAGACGGGTAACCCTCGAAAGTTCAAAGACATCATCGGGTTGATAATATCGTCGAGGTATACGCGTCATCGTAATTTTTGAGCTTAAATTTGTTCTCATAAGTACCTTGATAATGATGAATTTGGTTTCAAAAGTAATACAATTTCAATTAAAATGCAAACGTTTGCGTTAAATTTTGTTTTTTTCTTGATTTTCTTTGGCAGGGTGAATTCTTTTGCTTTAATTTGTGCAGAAAATTAAATTCAACTTACCGAACAATGAATATTATAGCTGACAGCGGATCGACCAAAACCCACTGGTGTGTTATAGAAGGTGAAAATACCGTAAAGGAATTTTACACAAAAGGCATCAATCCATTTTATCAAACCAAAGAAGAAATCCTTGCCGAGCTGAAAGAAAATCTTTACCCACGAATCATGCAAAGTACGATTGATGGAGTTCATTTTTACGGAGCAGGTTGCGCCTTTGCCGAACAAAAAAAGATGTTAAGCGAAATTTTTAGAGATATTTTGGGAAAAGAGCTTGTCGTAACCATAGAAAGTGATTTACTCGGAGCCGCTCGCTCATTGTTTGGAAAGGAAAGCGGAATTGCCTGTATTCTTGGAACCGGTTCAAATTCATGTTATTACAACGGAAAAGGAATAGAAAAAAACGTTCCGCCATTGGGATTTATTCTGGGAGATGAAGGCAGTGGAGCCATTCTTGGGAAAAAACTGACATCTGATGCTTTAAAAAATCAACTACCGCCCGATTTGGTGTCAAAATTCATGAAAGAATATGATTTGACATTGGAAAAGGTTCTCGACCATGTGTACAAAAAGCCTTTCCCGAATCGCTATTTGGCTCAATTTGTGCCTTTTATAAAGGAAAATATTCAATATCCGCCTTTATATAATATTGTATATAGCAGCTTTAACGATTTTTTTAACAGAAATATTTGCCAATACCCACATAGTGAAAAAACACCCTTAGGATTTGTCGGATCAGTGGCTTTTCACTTTGCTGACATTTTGCAAACCATTGCACGGGAAAGACATTTCAGAATAATTGATATAGCGCAAAATCCAATGAAGGGATTGATTAAATATCATTCGCAAAAAAACAAATAATTATTTGAAAATATGGCATTTGAAAAAATTACCGAACAAAATTCGCTGCACAACGATTTGGACAAAAAAGACATTCGCCAATTGCTCGTTGAAATGAATGAAGAAGACAAAAAAGTACCATTTGCAGTAGAAAGAGCCATTCCACAAATTGAGCAACTGATTGAAAAACTGGTAGAACGAATGAAAATAGGTGGACGTTTATTCTATATCGGAGCGGGCACCAGCGGACGTTTAGGTGTATTGGACGCTTCTGAAATTCCACCCACTTTTGGCATGCCTCCACATCTGGTAATAGGCGTGATTGCAGGTGGTGATACGGCTTTACGCAATGCGGTTGAATTTGCTGAAGACGATATGGAACAAGGTTGGGAAGATTTGAAAAAACACAATATTTCTTCCATCGATACCGTAGTTGGCATCACCGCTTCCGGAACGGCACCCTATGTGATGGGAGCTTTGAGAAAAGCAAAACAACATGGAATTTTGACAGCTTCCATTGCCTGCAATCCCGATTCGCCCGTATCTCACGAAGCCGACTTAAAAATAGAACTCATTGTCGGGCCGGAATTTGTAACGGGCAGTACACGTTTGAAATCGGGAACTGCCCAAAAGTTGACACTCAACATGATTTCCACCGTTACCATGATAAAACTCGGAAGAGTGAAAGGCAATAAAATGGTCAACATGCAACTAACCAATTCAAAGTTGATTGATCGCGGCACAAGAATCATTGTAGAAGAACTGAATATCGACTACGAACAAGCCCGAAATATACTGTTGATTCATGGCTCAGTGAAAAAAGCCATAGATGCCTACAAAATTCAAAATAAAATTTAACATTAAAATTTTGTTAAATAGAAAACAAACGTTTGCAGTAAAAGATTTTTTTTGTTTATTTGCAATCACAAATGTTTATTAAAAACATTATTTCCCTAATAAAAAAGGCTACATCAAACAACGCAATTCAAACAATTAATTATTTTAGTACCTATGAAAAAAATTCTTCTATTATTTGCTGTTCTTTTTCTTTCCCTTCAAGTGTCTTTGGCACAGAAGGTAACAGTTACAGGTACGGTAACATCTAAGGAAGATGGACTTCCTATCATTGGCGCTTCAGTTCTGGAAAAAGGAACGACAAATGGGACCATTACAAATTATAATGGGGTTTATACAATTTCAGTTCCTATAGGAGCTACTTTGGTATTTAGTTATGTTGGGATGGATAAAGTAGAACGCAAAGTTACTGGAGAGGGCAAAATAGATGTAATAATGAATCCCACAGCAATTGCCATTGATGAAGTAATCGTTACTGCTATGGGTGTGAAAGCAGAGAAAAAGAAATTAAATTTTGCAGTACAGTCGGTAGATGCTGAAGCTATTACAGACGGACGTTCTCCTAATTTTGTCAATTCATTGCAAGGAAAAATTTCAGGAGTTAGTGTAACCAGTTCCGGAGGTTCCCCCAATGCCGGTTCACAAATTTTATTGAGAGGAATTTCTTCCATCAACCCAAGCCAAAACAATGAGCCTTTATTTATTCTGGATGGGATGGTTCTTTCCGGTGGAGGTTCTGCAGCAGCAGACATTAATCCCAGTGATATTGAAAATGTAACCGTTTTAAAAGGAGCGGCTGCTTCAGCATTATATGGACAAAATGCAGCTAATGGAGCAATAATGATTACAACAAAAACAGCAAAAGCAGGGAAAATGTCGCTTTCAGCCAATGCTAGCATACAATCAGATACGCCTACGAGGCTACTGGAGTTGCAATCAATTTATGGACCAGGCGCTTTGGGATTCTATCGACCTCAGGAAAGTGGAGGATATGGTGGTTGGGGACCACTATTAGACAAAGATGAACCTGTTTATAACAATGTAAAGAATTATTTTCAAAGCGGATTATATCAAAAATACGATTTCAGTATAAATGGTGGAAGTGATAAATTTCAGTCTTATGCATCTGTAAACTATTCACGACATGATGGTATAGTACCGAAAGATTATCTTGACAAAATGGGTTTGCTTTTGAAAGGAAATTACGAAATCAACAATAAAATTTCCGCCAATTTCATGACTAATATTGTAAAGAACAGTTATCGAGGGGCAGGAAGCATTAGTGCCATTTATTCTTGGCCAATCAATGATGATATTACCCATTATAAAAATTCTGACGGAAGCATCCGATATCGATATATCAGTATTCCCAAAAAAGAAAATTCACCCATTAGTCCTTTGTGGAGCAGGTATATGGATTACGGATTAAATTCTTCTACCCGCAATTTATTACAAGGTTCATTAATTTACAAGCCACTCAAAGGGCTGGAAATTACGGGTCGATTAAGTCTCGATCAAAACAATTACATGTATGACGGATATCAAGTGCCGCGTTTTGACGATTCCATCATTCTCGATAATCCTCCGAAAGAAAGCGATTACACCAATTTGGATGCTTATGCTCAGGCTTTGAAAGAATACAACGACTATTATTATTCTGTCCCTTATTTTAATGAAAAAGACTACGCGAGTGTTGATAAGGACTTGTTTGGCAATTACAGTTATTCACAAAGCAAAAGAGAATTGGTTACTGCCACTTTGATGGGAAATTACAAAATTCCTCTTCCAAAAGATTTTAATTTAGAAGTACTTGCCGGTACAGAGATTAAAACCGATAATCGTATTTCTTCTTCCATCAATGGTAGAGATTTTGTAATACCGGGTACATACAGTATATCCAATGTCAGGGAAATTGTGGGAACAAATGATGTGTCGTTGAACCATTGGGAAAAAAGAAATGCTGGTGTTTTCGGCGAACTGAGAAGTGATTACAAAGGATTATTAAATTTAAGCTTTACTTCGCGCTGGGACTGGTCTTCTACCATAGCATACAAATACAATCCCTACTTTTATCCATCCGTAACAGGAGGAATAATATTTTCCGAAATTTTCGGATTAAGTAATGACTGGTTTTCTTACGGAAAATTACGCGGCAATTGGGCAAGAGTGGGTAAAGATGTAGCAACGCCCTATCTGTTCGACCGTAAATACACTCAATATCCAACCTTGCCGGATGGTGGTTATGGAGCCGATCCTACCATGTCGGTAGCCAGCAATTTACAACCTGAAATTTCCGACTCTTGGGAAATTGGCTTGGAAACGCGCTTTTTCTCCAGCAAAACCAGATTAGATGTAGCTTATTATTCTACAACTGTCGACAATCAGATCGTAACAGTTCGTGTGTCGCCAGCTTCGGGATATATTTTGCAAACCAGAAATGAAGGCAATATCAAAAATCACGGAGTTGAAATCTCTTTGGATCAGGACATTTTGAAAAATAAGGACTTATTGTGGACTGGTACCTTAAATTTTGGCTTTAATCGCGGAAAAGTTTTAAGCCTTCCTGAAGACATTGTGGAACTGCAGGGAACCCAATACGGAGATATTTTTCCTACGGCTTACCTGAACGGCTCTACCACAGCTATTTCAGGAAAAGACTATTTGCGTAACGAAAAAGGAGAAATAATTTGTACACCCGATGGCTATCCTAAAATTAATCCAACCAAAAGTGTGTTGATTGGAAATCGCGAACCTGATTTTTTGATGGGATTGACCAGTACACTGAAATACAAAGGAATTTCTTTAAGTTTTCTTGTTGATGGACGAAAAGGAGGGGATGTGATGAATGTAACGGGCCGAAGTCTTTGGTCGAGTGGACAGCACAAAATGCTGGAATTCTATCGTGGACGGCAGGTAGTATGGTATGGAGTGGTAGAACAGGCTGATGGCACATACGTAAAAAACACGACTCCCATCGTTCTTGACAATCAAACAATCATTAATTATTATTACAATGTAAGTTCAAATTTCATTGAGGATGGTTCATATATTCGGTTGAGTTATGTAACACTGGGATATGATTTTACCAACAAGTTAAAAAACAATCGCTATATTCACGGACTTAGATGTTCCTTAACCGGTACCAATTTATTTCTTTTAACCAAATATTCCGGTTCCGATCCTCAAATCAATGCTTCTACTAGCGAAGGAGGAACCGGCTCGATGGGAATAGACAACTATCCTGTCCCCAATACCAGAGGAATCAACTTTACAATTAATGCCAACTTTTAAATCTCAATACAACAATGAATACCACAATTATGAAAGGAAACATTTTCAAGGTTATCAGCCTTATACTGCTCGTTTCCATCGGCAGCCTGCTTAGCAGTTGCGAAGACTGGCTGGATATTAACGTCAGCAAAGACAAACCGGTGAAAGTTACTCCCGACCAATCGTTGCCGCTGGTTCTGCTGTATGCATCCCAACTTTGCTATGACCATGCCGAATACGGAGTATATCTATCACAGGCACTTACTACTGCAGGACGCAGTCAAACAGGGTCGTACGCCTACAAAAGTGGATGGGAATTTTTATCGATGAACCGTCATCCTCAGTGGAGAAGGCATTTTTACGATATTGGCGTCAACGCCAAAGGAATGATTGAAACTGCTGAAGAAATCGGTTCAAAAAACTTTGTATTGATTGGGCGTACCATTCTTTTGCATTCAACCTTGCTAACTACCGATGCTTTTGGCGATATGCCACGTTCACAGGTTTACCTGTCCAATTCACCTTCGTACGACACACAAGCTTCCATATACGAATGGATGCTGCAGGAAGCAGATGAACTGATAAGCTTTTATAATAATGACGAATGGGTGAACAATCCAAACAACAAGCGCATTAATAAAAACATGGACCGCATGTTTGAAGGCGACTTGGGAAAATGGAGGGCATTCGCAAAGGCCCTAAAAGCAAGAATACTGATCAGAAAACTTCCCAACTGGGAAAACACCCCTGAAACTTGTCAAAAAATTATCGATGCAGTAGATGCAGCATTAAATGATCCTTCCTATACCGATGCCATCTACAAGTATGATGGGGGTTCGGCCGAAAAAAATTGTCCGTGGGGTCCGGCTCAACCATCCTTGAATTTGGGTTGGCCACAGGGACGACAAAATCTGCTTTCTGAAGCGATTCCTTCCAAATTTTTTACTTATGCCATACTTGGAAGCTACTCAAGTTACAGGGCTACAACTGGTTACGCTCTCGACCCCCGTGCTGTGGAGCTGATGACCCCTCGTTCAAACGATAACAACGTAAAAGTTTTACGCTATCTCGAAAATAACATTGGCATGCCGGCAACCATGAAAATTACTTTCTACCCAGATTTATATGCTACTGAAGGACATAATCCCTACACACGGAATAACGGTTACATTATGCTTATGTCGCGTGAAGAACTGCTGTTTATCAAAGCAGAAGCCCAATATTGGAAAGGTGATAAAACTGCTGCCTATCAAACAACAATTGATGCGGTAAATGTGAACATGGAACGTTTGGGTGTATTACCTACCAGTGCTGCTACAAAGCCTTATTACGATCGTTTCTTTTCTATCAAGCTACCAAGTGCCAATACCTTTACCATTGCCGACTTGATGCAGCAAAAGTATGTGGCCATGTACCTGCAACCCGAACAATGGACCGACATGCGCCGATACAACTACAGCAGCAAAACCAATGGCATAGCTTATGATGGTCAATTTGTTTATACTGTTACAACCTGTCATGATGGTTCAAGGTACGTTAACCCCGATAATTTCAAGGTGGAATTTTCTTTAACCAGACCTTACAATCTCTACGAAGCCTATTGGACAACACCTGATAATTACGGCACCAATGCCAAATTCTCGCCCAATGCATGGATTACCCGCTTGAATTACGACCCGGAAACGGAAGAAAAATATAACCGCAAAGAATTACAAAGACTTGGCGCTTATAAGAATCCGGATTGGTTGAAAAAAAGAATGATTTGGGCATACAAGAACAACGACAAGGTTACTGCCGCAGACCAAACAGAGTGGAAATAAATTTAAACTTTAAAAATTACGAGTATGAAAAACATACAATTAAAAATAGCTGTTCTGTTGTCAGTATTCATGGGCTTTTTTCTGACTTCCTGTGAAAAAAATGACACATTAAACGATAACGTATTTATTGGCGAAATGGCTCCGCAAGTTTATTGGGAAATCAATAGCAGCACGGTAAATGCAGGCAGTGAGGTTCCGTTTTTTGTGCAGTATTATACTTCAGGAAAAGAACCGATTGACCGCCTTGAGGTATGGTACAGCGTAGAAGAAGAAGAGTCCAAGACAGTTTCGTGTCCGTGGACTCAAACCTTCACTTTTCAGCTTTCTTCAACAACTTCGGATAACAAGCGCATATTGCAAAAAATCTCCGAATATCCTCACAACGAAAGTTACTGGAACGATTCTTTGCATGCTTATTCTTTCAATGCCTCTTTTCCTACTAGTTCAACATTAAGTTCTATTTCATGGATCAAACCTGCAACTTTCGACAGCACCAAAATGATAAAATATTTTGGTGAAGGATTTATGCAACATTTCAAAGACAGCCTCTACACAAAAATGAAAGCACTCGATTTTCAAAAAATGTATTCAGGGCTGAATTTGGTAGAAAACTTCAAAGTGTTTTTGGATTCAACTTTTAATGAGAATTCCGGCAGTTACGATTATCATTTCCAGAAAGATTCTCTCGGGAATGAAGTTATTCCAACCGAAATTCAAAATATTTATCAGACTATTCCTTTTGCCGATTTAATTTATAATGCTTCCAACAACAATTACGATGTTGAATTTTCACGCAGTTATCAATTGAATGCGCTCATAAAAGCGATCGACAGAAAAGGAACAGCGGGATTGTCAACCAAATCGATTATAACACTTAATTAACCAATTGAAAGCATGGAATGTATCTCATACTTTATCAATTCAATCGCGGGAACATTCATAATTCGTGAAACTATTAAATAATTCGCTTATGAAAACGAAACAAATAATAAAATATCTGGGCATATTCGGTTTGCTTGTCTTTTTTACCGGAAGTTGCAAGGACGAAATGCCGGCAATTGAAGAATTCCCTTCACCGGATGTAACTTTCACTTATTCGGTGAATGATAATTCCTATCAATTAGATTATTATGTTGGGGCAGAAATAAAATTTGAAACCACTTCTGCTACTACTGGTTGTACATGGGATTTTGGAGATGGCACAAATGCTACCGGCACAACAGTAATACATAAATATACTCAGGCCGGAACATATCAGGTTAAACTGACTGTAGAAGGCAAAGGATACGTGATTCAAAAAATATTTATCAGCGATATTCGTCCTATTATGAAGTTGAAACCCATAGAAGGAGGAATGTGCGAAGTTCAAACTACCTATGTAAGTTTTGAAGTGGAATTACCCAATCCCGAAGGTCTTGAGGAAGAATACCTTTGGACTTTTCCGGAAGGAACGCTTGATGAAAATGGAAATTCCAGAGAAACTTATACAGGCAAAGATCCGGGAAAAGTAAAATTCAGCAATGTTGGTTCTCAAACTGTTCGGTTGCAAGTAAAATTAGGCGGTCGCCAACTCGAAGAAAGCAGCATTAATGTTCAGGTTGCCTTCAACAGAGCAGTTCCAACGCTTTATTATGCCGTAAAAACAGGTAATATCATGGCGCTGAAATTAAGTTCTTCTACTCCGGAAGGCATGAAAATTTATCCTTTCGACATGGGTGTAAAATCGGGACAACATCCGCTGAATATTTTATTTAACGACACTTCTTTGTACATACTTGATTGCGGAAAGCAATTTACATACATCAACGATATTGATGGTAACTTGGGCGATGGACGAATCACAGTCATGTCGAAAAGCGGAAGTAAGGTAGAAACCATGTTAACCAACAGGGGAGCAGCTTTCGACGACCCTTATTACGGATATATCGAATCAGGAAAATTATATTTTTCTGACAGAAACACCGGATTTGCAACCATTTCGCTTACTGAACGCAATAAGTCTTTTTCGCGCAGCGAATTTCCCTATTACGTTCAAAATGCCACGCTGGGCTATTATGGCAAAGGATTAAGTTATGGAGCTATGAATGCCTGTTTCGGAAAAATCAACAATGTCTGGTATTGGTGCAAAACTTTCAATGGAAACGGAATTTTTCGTTTTACGGATGATGATATTTTAAAAGCTCCAATTACCGGCAATGGAACGCCGCCTGCAGCAGGGGTTGCATTGGATGGAATGTCGCCAAAATCGTTTGTTTGGGACAGTAAAAACAACGTTATCTATTTTTCCATTTTCGATCAGGGTTATGGAGGACTTTACAGATGTACACTTGAACAATTGAATGCCATCAAAACATTTCAGGATTTAACACCCTATCGTTGCAGGCTGGCTAATGGGAAAATGCTTCAACCGGTGGTGGAAGCAGGGAAAGGAGAAGGTTCAAATGGTGAATATATCGGCATTTGTCAATTGGCACTCGACGAAACCGATGGATGTGTATATTTTGGTTATCGCTCAAGTGATGCAACCATTAAATCAGGCTTAATGCGATACAATCCGGCCAAAGGATATGTTGAACCCGTCATTGAAGGTGTGGAAATTTACGGAGTAGCCATTAATAAAACACCATCGAAATTATTCTAATTCGGAAATTTAAAAGAAATTTTGAAAGTTGAAAATAACTTTAAAAAAAGAAATATAGGCATGAAAAAAAGCATTCATCTATTTGTTTTATCTTTCATTTTTTTGATTTGTTGCCCTTTCGCCGAAGCACAATCTCCCAAACGCGAGATGCGAGCTGTATGGCTGGCTACGGTATGGCAACTCGATTGGCCAAGCATTACGGTTCCCAAAGCAACGGGCAGTAATGAATCGGCACGTCAAGCCGCCATCAATAAACAAAAAAATGAATTGACAGTGATTTTCGATTCACTGAAGAAAGCAAATATGAATTCCGTTTTTTTTCAAGTTAGAGGAATGTGCGACGCCATGTATACTTCTTCCTACGAACCCTGGAGTGCTTATATTTCGAGCGAACGCGGAGCCAATCCCGGTTATGATCCATTGGCCTTTGCCATTGAAGAAGCCCATAAACGCGGATTGGAACTCCATGCGTGGTTAAATCCTTATCGATATTCTTCTTCGGTATATTCTCATGGCAACACTTCCATCGATTATTCCATTACTCATCCCGAATGGTTACTCGACTACGGAAATTATGTTAAAATTCTAAATCCTGGATTACCCGAAGTAAGGGAAAGAATAAAATGCATCATAGGTGAAATTGTTAATAACTATAATGTAGATGGAATAGTTTTTGATGACTATTTCTATGCTTATGGAGGTACACCTAACAATTTGGATGCAGCAGCACAAGCTTTATATAAGCCTGCAAATCAGACTATTGGCGATTGGCGAAGAGAAAATGTCAACAAAATGATTGCCGGAGTTTACGATACTATTCAAAAAGTGAAACCTTATGTTACTTTTGGCGTTTCACCTTTTGGAACTTGGACTACCGACCAAAATGTGGCAGCTCAAAGAGGAATTCCTCTGCCAATCGGAGTCGGAACGACAGGGAATATGTATGCCGAAATATATTGCGATCCCGTAGCATGGCTCGAACAGGGAACAGTAGATTATCTCTCTCCCCAACTTTATTGGACCACTTACAGTGCCTATCCTTATGGAATTTTGGCCGAATGGTGGTCTAAACTGACCAATCGCTTCGGTAAACATTTTTATTCCAGTCATTCACTTTCTTCGATGACTGCTTCGTCGGCGCCTGCAGCTGTAGCAAGCAAAATAAAAATAAACAACGAAGAAATTCCTACCTCTGCATTTTCTACTCTTGAATTGGAATTGTATGGGGCTAAAAAATCAACGTCTGTTAGCGCAGCTCCAAGTGCGGTCAATTTTCTGCCTTCCGAAATAGGCCTTCAAATTGATTTCAACAGAGATTATGATATCAACGATGCTCCAGGAAGCGTTTTTTATGCTACCAGCAAATTCATGAATACCTCAGGATTTATATCTTATTTGAGAAATCAAAAATTTATTCATCCGGCTTTGCGTCCGGCTATCAGCTGGAAAACACATACTGATCTTCCTTTGATAAGCAATTTGACAATTTCGGGAAATACTTTGTCGTGGACTTATGAAAATGATAATGTCTGTTTTGCCGTTTACGCAGTACCCAACGAAAACAGAAATTTACCCGGAATTTTCACTTCCTCTGATTACTTACTTGGTGTGAGTTACAACAAACAATTCATTTTACCGGCAAGTGTAAATGAAAACTCCCATAAAATTGCTGTAACGGGGATGGACAGATTTGGAAACGAAGGTTCACCCAGAATTTATGGAGAATCGCTTACGCCTTCTGTTGCAGCTCAACTTATTTATCCGGAAAATAACACTGAAACAGTCATTCCTTGTGTATTTCAATGGGAAACGGTTCAGGAAGCTGACAGTTACATCTGGCAACTGGCAGAAGATGAAAATTTTACGAATTTGGTTTGTTCGAGGCAAACAAAAGAAAATAGTTTCTTCTCAGGAAAACAAACAAATTTAAAAGACTCCACAAAATACTACTGGCGAGTGAAAACCTTAAAGGCCAATGCAGAAGAAATCTGGTCTGAAATTCGAAATTTCACCAGTCATAAGTTTAAAATACTTTCTCCAACAAACGGAAGCACAAATGTTTCACTTTTGCCTGCTTTTAAATGGGACTCCATTAGCCCAACCGCTTCCTATACACTTGAAATTTCTTCCGTATGGAATTTTTTGGAATCCAAACGGGTTTTCATCACAACAGTGAAGGCAAACAGTTTTGTTGTTCCTTATGGGACATTGGTTGGTGGAACAAAATATTATGCACGGGTAACGGTAAACGATGGGGATATTTCGGCTGTAACGGAATCTATAAGTTTTTCTACTGTAGAAGAAACCATTCCTGTACCTCAGATATTGCTACCAACCAATGGCAGTACCATTCAGGGAAATTCCATACAAGTTTGCTGGGCTGAACAACCTGCCAGAGGATTCAGAGTAGAATTATCTACCTCATCGGCTTTTCCTCCACGTAGCACAACCGTAAAAACCGTTGATGCCTATACTTTTTGTACAACTTATGAACAACTGACCAATAACACATATTATATCCGTGTGAAAGCTTCCACCCCGAATGGGTTGACCGAAGCTTCGGATACTGTTGCGGTAACACTGAAAGACAATACATCGATCGGCAACAATGCCCTTATGGTAAATTGGAAAGGATATTTCGTGAAAAATGGCAACAACATTCATTTAATGCTGGATGTACCTTCTACAGAAAAAGTTTCGATAAAATTGTATTCCATCACGGGAACTTTACTCTTCCAAAAGGAAATAACTTTGCAGGAAGGAATTAACCAAATTCCAATATCTACAGAACACCTGCTGCAAGGTATTTATCCATTGGAAATAACCGGAGAAAAAAACAGACTGATACTGAAACTGATTTATTAACTTTTGACAAAAAAGGGAATTTCTAATTATTTATTAATTTTATATTTACTAACTTTTAAATTTTATTAGATTATGAAAAAACAAGTACTTTTTGGAATAGCATTGCTATGCAGTGCATTCCTGGGCAATGTAAGAGCAGCGAATCCGCTGCAGGACACCACTTACAATGCAATGGGACCAAACGGAGAATACACCCTCACCAACAAGTGGCTGTATTCGGTAACGCTGGGAAATTATGTTGCTGCTGGCGACAAAATCGGTACATCCGGATTTGTTCGCGGAATGGCTGTAAAAGATGGCAAAATGCTTTTCATCGATCGGGAAAAGAAACAAATTACCGTAGTAAACGGCGAAACCGGTTTGAAGGAAGATCCGATAATTTTGGCAAGCAACATTTTTACCTACATTGGTAGAAACAAAGCCGATACTGCTGACAGTATATATGTTGCAGGGACTCTTCCATACAACGACATAAAAGTCGATAATGCCGGCAATGTACTCATAGGCAATTGCATAACCTCATCGGCAGGTCGTTTCCAAGTTTGGAAAATAAATCTGACAGATGGTTCAGGTACACTTATCATTGATCAGGCAAACTTGGCAACTTTGTTCCCGGCATCTACAATTCGTTTTGATGCTTTCGGAGTATGGGGTGATGTCAATACCAATGCAATAATCATGGCCTCAAATGCTTCAGCTATGGAGGCTTACAAATGGACCATTACCAACGGAGTTTTATCTGACCCCGTAATGATTGAAATTGATAATGTTACTGAAGGTACCTATTTGACAGGATTGCCTAACCCTGGCTCAGCTCCTCAAATTTTCCCATTGGACGATAATTATTTCTATTTGGACGGAAATGCAACTTATCCCACGTTAATAGACAAGGATGGAAATGTAATTGACGGATTTTACAATAATCCTTCTGCTTTAAAAGATTCTACTACCATGAAGGATAAAATACTGACCATGAATCAGGGACACAACGGAATTGCAGAATTTCAGGTTGGAGATGAATATTTTGTAGTAATGGCTGCTACCAATACCGCCGGAACACCTCCATCATCATTCCGTTTGTTTAAATTTGCCGATGCCAACAAAGCTTTCTCGGGTTTGGACTGCTTGTGGACCTTTCCAATGAAAGGCATGGGTGGCTCATCAAATGCTTATCGTACAGGAATGCCAGCAGTTGAAGTAAGCGGCAATACCGCAAAGATTTATGTTTACACCGGTGAAAATGGATACGGAATGTATGAATTTAGAGTTACACAGTCGGGGAAACCGGAAATATCGCTGCAACCAGTAACCGTATCAGTTAATGGAAACACGTTAAAACTTTCGGAAACGGTAGCTAACCTTAGCATCTATAACATTACCGGCCAGTTAATTGGAAAGTTTGCCAATGTTTCTTCCGTTGAAGCTCCGGGTAAAGGAATATTTGTTGTAAAAGCAACTACATTACATGGTGAAACAGCCATACAGAAAGTTATTGTTAAATAATTCTTCTTTCATTTTTTTCAAACATGTGGCGATAAATTCGCCACATGTTTGAATTTCAGATTTTCAGTTATATTCTACTTAAATTGTTTCTATACCTGCCTTGACAAAAAATTTCAATCGGTCTGTTTTCTCAAAAAATAAGATCCTCATTTTTCACTCGGAAATTCATTCGTATTTGCATACCTTATTTTGATTTCTTAGAAAATTATCAGAAAAGTCAACAGCCATGAATAAAAAAAACTTTCTTTTCCTTCTTGTGAGTCTCGTTTCTTTTATTGGTTCGGCACAAACCATTGATATTGACGGGAAAATATACAGTATTGATACACTGGCCAATTACCAAGTGGGTCCCGGTACTACTTATACCGGCCTGCGACTAAAAAGCAATGCGCGTTTGGATGTATATTTTTTAAAAACAGCTATCCATCATCCCTATGTAACGATAAAAACCACTTTGGCCCGCGATTCCATTTATGGAACAGAAACTCCTTCTGCTATGGCTACCCGCAAAAGTAAAGAAGGCTCAGTGTATTTTGCCGGAACCAATGGCGACTTTTTTACCACTTCAGGCAGCTATCTTGGCATGCCGATTGGCGGATGCATGGCAGATGCCGAATTGGCCACCATGCCTGTGGCCAGAAAAATATTTGCTTTTGATGAAAATAAATCATCTTATGTAGGTCAAATGAGTTATAGTGGAAATTTAAAATTTCATCAGTCAGATTTTACGATTCATCATGTGAATCATTTACGCGCTACTAATGAATTGGTTCTTTACAATAGAAACAATGGAAAATATACTCATACCAATGCTTATGGAACAGAAGTTTTGGTTGAATTGCTCGAAGGAGAACATTGGAAAACTAACAGCTCAGTAAAAGCAAAAGTTACCAAAATTGAAAAGAACAAAGGAAATATGCCTATTCCAGCAGGGCAAGCCGTTCTATCCGGGCATGGTACCTCCCAGACAATATTGGATAATCTGTCTTTGAATGATACAGTGGAAATTTCTATTGGCCTGAAATTAAATAACGAAATAATTGCACCATTCACAGAAATGATTGGCGGAGATAATCGAAAAGAAATGTTAAAAGATGGCGTAATTGAAACTTCAGAAGTTTGGAATGAACTTCATCCTCGAACGGCGATAGGATATTCACAAAATAAAGACACCGTGATTTTTTGTGTTGTAGATGGTCGTGGCGTTTCTGCCGGAGTTACAACCAAACAACTGGCCATTTTAATGAAAAGTGCGGGCGCTTACTCTGCCATTAATCTCGATGGCGGTGGTTCAAGTTGCATGTATGTCAAATACTTCGGTATTATGAACTCTCCCAGCGACGGCAACGAACGTGCGGTTGCCAATGGAATTTTTGCCGTAGCCTGTGCCCCAACCGATAATGTAATTGCAGAAATCAAATCCTACACGCCGATTATTCAGTTGCCCCGATATGGAGTAATTATGCCCAAATTTCTGGGATATAATCAATATGGCGTTCTGATAAATACCGACTTGAAAGGAGTAACCTTGAGTTGCACGCCGGATGTCGGTCAAATTTTGGATGATGGAAGATTTGTTGCAACCGGTTCTCAAGGAGGAATTTTAACGGCTCATTATAACAATATCGAAACAAAATTAATTATAAAATTAATAAACTCAGCTGAAATAGCATTTCGACTGGATTCGGTTTTGGTAGATCAACGCAGCAATTATCCCATTCAGGTTCAAACAACTATTGGAATAAATACGATGGATGTTCTTCCTGCTGCCTTGAGCTGGACCATTCGTGATCCTGAAATTTGTTCCATCAACGAAAATGGACAATTGACAGGGTTGAAAAATGGCAGCACTATGGTCATCGGCAGTTTGGGCGATTTTAAAGACTCTCTCAAGGTAACAGTTCAAATTCCAACTTCAGGAAGAATGATTGGCGATAACTTCAATATAGAAAACTGGACATTGAATGCTTCTACTCCTTTAAATGCAGTACTCAATACGCAAAACTTGCCTGCAAACTGGACGCATGGAGCTGCAGTCAATTATGTATATACTTCAACAAGAGCTCCTTTTATCAAACTTCTAAGAAATGCTCCCATGTTCGGATTACCAGATACATTAAAACTGGTTGTCAATGTTGGAGATATAAATATCTCAAAAGCTCTTTTGTCTCTCAGAGCTAACAACGCTTCTTCATTTGTATCGAAAGAATTTACTGTTATTCCAAAAAATACTGACACTGAACTTTCAGTAGCCATGAGCGAACTTTTCGACGCTACAGATATTGCCATTTATCCCGTCTGGTTCGACAACATTAACTTCTATCTCGGTACACAAACTGCAGGACAAGCTTATACGCTGGCTCTCAAAGAAATTGTTCTTTGCTATAAAGGAATAGAAATTTCAGGGCTGCCTTCTGTATTGCTTTCTCAATACGAAGTCTTTCCAAATCCACTGGAAGGGAATACGTTGAACATAAGAATAAAAAATAATGACGCAAAACTTCTGCAAGCTCAACTCTTTCATTTAAATGGTCAATGTGTGGCTTCTCAACAACTAAATCCAATGAATGGAATAGCTACTTTCAAGATTGGGAAGTTACCTGCGGGCAATTATTTCTTGAAAATTATTAATAAAGAAACTTCAGAAACAATAAATCTTCTGATCAAATAGAATCTTATTCACTATCATAATAAATTTAACAATTTCAAATATTTCAATTCACTATTATAATCATTTTAAAACAGAATCCAATGAAAACATTCAAAATCTGTTTACTGGGGCTATTTTTGATAATAAACTCATTATCTGCTCAAAATGTAAACATTGTGAAGCGCTACAAAGTGAATGGAAACGACATCAAAGGTTCGTTTCCGGTATTAAGCCCTGCCGGAGATAAGCTCTTGTTCTCATCGGAAAATCACAAAGGATTGTGGCTGTACGACTTAAACTCTAAAGAATTGATTACTATTTGTGAAAATGAAGGAGCAGGTTATGCTCCGATATTTAATGCTGATGGTACAAAAGTTTTTTACAGAAAGACTATTTATCAGGACAAACGAAAATTTGATGCCATCGAAAGTTTTGATTTAGTAAAAAAACAAAAAGTCGAAATGATTTCACCACAAAGAAATTTGTCTCTTCTGCAAAATTATCACAACGGATTTTTGGTATCTACCGACCGAAAACTATTGAAAGCTACTTTTGGTAAAACAATGAATAATATACCTCCCTATGTTTGTACGGAAGACTTGAAACTGGTAGTTTATGCCAATGGAAAAAGAACGGAATTAAATCCGATTGGAGAAAACGATGCCAGATACATTTGGGTTTCACTCTCTCCCGATAGCGAAAAAATTCTCTTTACCGTCGCAGGAAAAGGGACTTTTGTATCCGATTTGGAAGGAAAAATCGTTGCTTCGCTCGGATACCTGAATGCGCCGGTTTGGTATGACAATAACTTTGTAGTGGGCATGCAGGACAAAGATGATGGACATTTTATAACTTCCTCGAAAGTGCTAATGGTTTCGCTGAACGGTAAAACTAAAATGACCTTGAGCCTCGATAGCGAAATTGCCATGTATCCTTCAGCTTCTTCTAAAGGAAATAAAGTTGCCTACAATAAATTGGAAGGAGATATCATAATAGTGGAATTGAATGTAAAACCATAAATCAGTAAAAAATCATGAATTTTATCAAAAGGTATGGCTTGCTAATTTTTTTAGCGATTTTTGCCGTTTCTTCCCCATCCCAAAATTTATCAGGTATAAAAATATGTGTTAATCCCGGTCATGGCGGTTACGACAGCGATGACAGAAATGTAGTTATTGCTCCTTTCACTTCAGGCGATCCGAACGGATTTTGGGAATCGAAAAGCAATTTGGACAAAGGATTAATGCTTAAATCAATGTTGGAAAATGCTGGTGCGACGGTTATTATTACCCGAACCACCAATACTACAGCAGACGATTTACCATTATCTCAAATTGTAGCTATGGCAAATTCGGCAAATGCAGACTACATGCTTTCTATCCACAGCAATGCAGGGAATGGTATTGCAAACTATGTTCTACAACTTTATGCGGGCCTCGATCCTAACGATACCTATACCTATCCTACACCCACACCTTTTTCGGATGAAAGCAGAGCCATCAGCACAATTGTTGCACAAAATCTTTACTCAAACCAGATAACCAACTGGTCGGCAACTTATGCAGTGCGTGGTGATAAAACATTTGCACGCACAGCTATGGGTTGGAGCGACGGATATGGTGTGCTGCGTGGATTAGCTGTTCCAGGAGCTATTTCTGAAGGATCTATGCATGACTATATTCCTGAAACCTACAGGCTTATGAATATGGAATATAAATGGCTTGAAGCCTGGCATTTCTTTAAATCCTTTTGTCAGTACTATCAGGCAGGGAACATCCCAACAGGAAACATTGCCGGCTCCGTTCGCGACAGTCGAAATATAATTCAGGAAAGCTATTATAAGCTGAAAGACACCAGAGATGAGTTGCTTCCTCTAAATGGTGCAACATTAACACTTTTGGAAACAAATGAAACTTATACAACAGATCAACTTCACAATGGAGTTTATATGTTTAAAAATCTCGCTCCGGGAGTTTATCATGTAAAAGCGGAAGCCAATGGTTATCATGCTCAAATATTTGAAACTACAGTTACAGCAAATAATACCACATATTTGAATATAGATTTGAATAAAGTAAGAAATACTCCACCACAAGTAATTTCTTACTCTCCTAATATTGCTCCTCCCGACAGTGCCGAATGTTCTACCGATATTGTTTTGACTTTCAATTGGGATATGGATGTAACTTCAACAACAGAAGCTTTTTCGATTACGCCGTCAGTAGAAGGAACCATCACTTTTGAAGACAGTCAGCGCATTTTGCGATTCAAACCATTGCTCCCGCTTGAAAAAGCAACGCTTTACACTGTTCGATTGGCAAAAACTGCTAAACACCCCGACAATTTAAGCATGACTGAAGATTTTACTTTCCAGTTTTTAACCAAAAATAGAAATCGTTTAAAATTACTTGCTGCTTATCCCTATGAAGGTAATCATAAAGTTTATACAAAACCTCAATTCAGATTCATATTCGATAGAGTTTTAAATACCAGCAACTTACAAACTGCTGTAAAAGTACTAGACAAAAATGGAACTGAATTGACTAAAAATGCACGTAGCGTTTTAAATAATAAAGTTCAAGCTCCTTATGGTTCTACCTACTTTGAACTAACCAACGCCTTAACTCCAGATGAAGAATATAAAGTGTTGATTGCAGGCAATGTAAAAGATGAAATTGGCATGCCTTTGGTGGAACCAATAGAAATCAATTTCAAAGCTTCTAATGTTTTAGTTACAGATCAACCTATTGTTGAAAAATTTGAAACAACAAATAGTTACTCTTATTCAAATGACCAAAGTTTAAATGTTTCCTCTGCTTCCGTGTCTCGTAACACTTCTAAAAAACTTTTTGAAGCTTCCTCTTATTTATTCAGCTACAGTTTTTCAGAACCAGAAGCCTATGCAACTTACCTGGCAACAACACTTGGATTTGTTGCTACACATGATAAGGTAGTCGGCCTTCATGTGTATGGAGATTTATCGGGAAACTCGATAGAACTTCGATTTGTTGCAGGTGCAGAAGTCAAATATGTTAAGTTGTGTGATTTGAATTTCTTTGGTTGGGAATTTGTAGAAACTAAATTAGACCATTTACAAGAAGGGCTGCCATATGAATTTACAGGTTTTAGAGTAGTTAGAAATGAAGGGATTTTGTCTGGTAATGGAGAATTGTATTTTGACAATATGCTTCTTTATGATGAGCCAATAATGGCTATTCCGCAAGTATTGAAAAATAAAATACTGATTTATCCGAATCCTGCTTCAAACATGGTAATGGTTAAAACTTCCGACCAATTCATTTCTCAAATGCAGCTTTATTCTTTGCAAGGAAAATTATTGAAAGAGACAAATAAAACAAATTTGGATATCAGCAACGTCGCTGCCGGAACTTATGTGCTGAAAATAAAGACAGAGAAAGACATCGTCAGTTTTCCGTTAATAATCGTTCACTAAAAAAAACACAAATATCAGTGAAGAGCTTACTTATTATGTACACTCTTCACTGATATTTATATTATAATCCTATTTTTTCAATCTTTTCCCTTCCAGCATCTTCCCTGAAAAGTATTTCGCTTGATGAGTTGTTTCTCTATTTTTGAGGTTATTTCAAAATTTTTTATTTTCCATTGCGGGGCTATCACCAACCCTTCGGGCGATTGAGAAACAAATCGTTCGACAGCGATGTTTGGAGAAAGTCTCTCCAGAAAATCTACCACCAAATCGACAAATTCGTCAACAGTAAAAAGTTGAAACCACTCGGGATGTTGACGATATTGAACCGTCATCACTGTTCCTTTCACTATCTGAAGTTGATGAAGTTTCAATGTAGTCAAAGGCAATCGGGAAATTTTATCGGCATGTTCAAGTATTATTTCCTTACTTTCAAATGGAAGTCCCAGAATCAAATGAGCACCGGTTTTGATGCCTCTGCGAGCAGTTTCCTTCACCGCAAATTCGGCACAAGCAAAATCATGCCCGCGACGAATAAATTCCAATGTAGCATCCGAAGTTGATTCAATGCCATACTCAATAAGAACATAGCTGTTTTTAGAAATTCTTTCGAAATAATCCAATAAATCTTCACTCACACAATCGGGACGAGTGCCGATTACCAAACCTTTTATTTTTGGATGATGCAAAGCTTCTTCGTACAGCGATTTCAGATTTTCAAAACTATCGTATGTATTTGTATATGATTGAAAATAAGCTAAATAATATTGACTTTTGTATTTATGCCGAAAAAAATTTACTCCTTCATCGAGTTGTTGGGTGATACTTTTCACCGGTTTACAGTATTCGGGTACAAACGTCTGATTGTTGCAGTAAGTACAGCCACCCCACCCTTTTGTCCCATCTCGATTGGGACAGGTGAATCCGGCATGAACGGAAATTTTTTGAATGCGTTCATCAAATTCTGATTTCAAAACCTGATTGTAGTTTAAATATCGTTGCTGAAAGCCGGTATCCATTCCCATTCTGCTAAAATTTTGCATGAAAGGTAAAAGGTAAAAAAGCGTCATTCGTTAATAATTATCTAGAATGACGCTTTCAATATTCTAAAAAATCAATATCGTTAAATTCCTAACGAAGCGCGAACAGCTTCAATTTTCTTCATAGCTTCAGTTTCAGCCTTGTCAAAATCGGCACGAGATTTCATTTCGCCCCTGACTTCAATATAAAATTTGATTTTAGGCTCTGTACCTGAAGGACGAACCGATATTTTGGTGCCATCTTCCGTAAAAAACTGCAATACATTCGATGTGGCAGGCATATTCAATGAGTTTTCTTCATTGGTTTTAAGATTTATCATTTTCAAAGTTTGAAAATCTTTGATAAGGGAAACCTTTGAGCCAGCAATTTCTTTGGGAGGATGATTTCTGAAGTTGCGCATCATTTCCTGAATTTCATCCGCACCTGATTTTCCTTTTTTAACAATGGAAATTCCTTTTTCTTTTCCGTATCCGTATTCCAGGTAAATATCCTGCAAAAGTTCAAAAAGAGATTTTCCCTGATCTTTTGCCCATGCAGTAATTTCAGCCATCAAAGCGCAGCAGGAAACGGCATCTTTGTCGCGAACAAAATCTTCCGGCAAGAAACCGTAACTTTCCTCTCCTCCACCAATGTAAACTTTTTTGCCTTCATTTTCGCGAATGACGGAAGCAATCCATTTAAAACCGGTATAGCAGTCGAAACATTCTACTCCGTTCCGATCGGCAATATTTTTGATAAGTTCTGTTGTTACAATCGTTTTTACGACATATTCGTTGCCTGTGAGTTTTCCCAATTCTTTCCAGCGCCGAATCAGGTAATACACAAACAAAAGAGCTGTCTGATTGCCATTGACCAATATCCATTCGCCTTTGTCGTTTTTTACGGCAATTCCCATTCTGTCGGCATCCGGATCGGAAGCCATCACAATATCGGCATCTACTTCTTTGGCTTTGTTGACAGCCATTTCCATCGCAGCCGGTTCTTCGGGATTTGGAGAAACAACAGTAGGAAAATCACCACTAATTACATCCTGTTCCGGCACATGAATAATATTTTTAAAACCGTATTCTTCCAATGCTCTCGGTATAAGGGTAATTCCCGTTCCGTGAAGTGGCGTATAAACGATTTTCAAATTGCTATGCCGACGAATGGCCTCAGGCGACAGGGAAAGAGTTTTAATTGCGTCGATAAAAGCTTTGTCGATTTTTTCTCCGATGATTTCAATCAATTCGGGATTGCCTTCAAATTTTATGTCTTCCACCCGAGTGATTTTATTGACTTCGGCAATTACGTTCACATCATGAGGTGAAACCATCTGTGCGCCATCGTTCCAATAGGCCTTGTAACCATTATATTCTTTCGGATTGTGCGAAGCTGTAATAATAATTCCACTCTGACAACCCAAATAACGAATGGCAAAAGAAGTTTCGGGCGTAGGCCTTAAGTTTTCAAACAAATAAACCTTAATGCCGTTTGCCGAAAAAATATTCGCCGAAATTTCGGCAAAATGACGGCTATTGTTGCGGCAATCGTGTCCAATTACAACACTGATCTGAGGTAAATCGGAGAATTGAGCTTTTAAATAATTACTTAAGCCTTGCGTGGCTGATCCTACGGTATAAATATTCATCCGATTGGTCCCCACGCCCATAATGCCGCGCAAACCACCGGTACCGAATTCCAATTCTTTATAGAAAGCTTCTATTAACTCTGTTTTGTCTTCGGCAGCCATCATTCTGCGGATTTCATTTTTGGTATTTTCATCATAATTTCCATCCAGCCATTTTTGTGCTTTCGACATCACTTCCTTTAATAATGCATCATTTTCCATATTTTTATATTTTTGATGTTAACTTTTTAATTTCTAAAATTCAAAAACGCTTCTGCCCCACTTGTTTTTTGTTTCTGTTTCGATCAAATTTCAAATGAAATTTTTAAATCAGGAAATTACCTGCAGATTAAAATATCAAACAAATTCGGCTTTTCTCCGACAAAAATAATAAATTTAGGTCTTAGGTCAAAAAATAGACTGTTTTTTAGAACTAATAGATTCAACTATCAAGTCGAAATTGCATTAATAATTTCATGAACTCATTTTTAAGTATTGGGTAATTAAAATCAAATTTTTCTCGATAAATTCGATGTTAAGTTCAAATTTGACCATCTTTTCTCTATAAAAAAGTGAAAAATCCGCTTTGGCCATTAAATTAGATTAAAACAAGACTATTTCCATCAAAGGCTTTGCATGAAAATGCTATTTTTGCAGTAAAGAAAGTTTTCACTATCAACGAAAAACACCAAACCACCATGAATATAAAATTTCACTTCTTATTGTTTACCGCTATTTGGCTGAGCGAATGCCTGCCTTTCCCATTGAATGCCGCTAAACCGCAAAAGGAAACCATTAAAATTCTGGCCATCGGCAACAGTTTTTCCGATGATGCCGTAGAATATTTGGATGAGCTGGCAATAGCCGACAGCGTTCCGCTGATTGTTGGCAATTTGTATATTGGTGGTTGCTCGCTGCAAAGGCACTGGAAAAATGCTACGGAACTCCTTCCCGATTATTCTTACCGCAAAAGCAATTTGGGCATTTTTACCAATCAGGATCACAAAACGCTGTTGGATGGACTGCTCGACGAAAATTGGGATATTGTGGTAGTGCAGCAGGTTAGCCAACTTTCGGGAAAATACGATACTTATTTCCCTTATCTGCCTAACTTGATGAGATTCGTCAAAACACACGCCAAGAATCCAAAAGTAAAATTTGCATTGCATCAGGTTTGGGCATACGCACAAAATTCTACCCATGAAGGTTTTGCCAATTACGACAGGGATCAAATGAAAATGTATCTGGCCATCACCGAAACAGTGAAAAAGGTTGCAGCCACTACGGGGATAAAAATAATTATTCCTTCCGGAACAGCCATTCAGAATTGCAGAACCAGCGAAATTGGCGACCATCTCAATCGCGACGGTTATCACCTCGATTTGCATATCGGCCGGTATGTTGCAGCTTGCACATGGTTCGAAACCTTTTTTCATCGAAGCTGTGTCGGTAACCCTTTCAAGCCTGCCGGCGTAACCGACCGACAGGCAAAAATAGCTCAGTATGCAGCTCACTATGCCGTTCAGCGTCCCTTTGAAATTACATTGATGACCAATTTTGCATGGACTTTTCTCCCATCTTCAGAGAAAACAATTTCGGAATTTTTGGTTTATTAAGTTAAGAAAAATTTCAATTTATTATTTCCACTATCTGTACAGTTGAAAAGTGAAAAATATCAATAAGCCAACTATGAGAAGAATAAAGCATTTTTCACTGCAAAATAGCGCTAAGAAGGATATTACTTAATCATCTAAATTCAGGTTAAAAGTTATTAAATCAGATTTTTAACGTTTCAAATAGCTGTATATTTGCTCAACAAATTCAATAAACAAACAAAGAAAAAACAATATGGATCAATCGGTTGATATAAGGGAACTTAACGAACGTATTGAACGGGAAAGCTCATTTGTGGATGCTCTCGTTATGGGAATGAACAAGGTAATTGTAGGACAAAAACATTTGATCGAATCATTGCTTATCGGTTTACTGGCTGACGGGCATATTTTACTGGAAGGGGTACCCGGCCTTGCCAAAACGCTGGCCATCAAAACACTTTCGGACTTGATTAAGGGAAATTTCAGCCGAATTCAGTTTACACCCGACCTGCTGCCTGCCGACGTTGTCGGAACAATGATTTACAGTCAGAAAAAAGAAGAATTCAGCATTCGTAAAGGCCCTATTTTTGCCAACCTCGTTTTGGCGGACGAAATCAACAGAGCTCCGGCCAAAGTGCAAAGTGCCTTGCTCGAAGCCATGCAGGAACGGCAGGTAACGATTGGCGAAAAATCTTTCAAATTGGAAGAACCTTTTTTGGTGATGGCCACACAAAATCCCATCGAACAGGAAGGAACATATCCGCTTCCCGAAGCGCAAGTCGATCGTTTCATGCTGAAAGTCATCATCAATTATCCGAAAAAAGATGAAGAAAAACTGATTATTCGCGAAAACCTGCAAAAAAACATGCCTTCCGTTCAACCCATACTGAGCCCCGAAGACATTGTAAAAGCGCGCGATATTGTGCGACAAATCTATATCGATGAGAAAATAGAACATTATATTGTGGATATTGTGTTTGCTACCCGATTCCCGGAAGAATACGGATTGGAATCGCTCAAAAATATGATTTCGTTCGGTGCATCACCAAGAGCTTCCATCAATTTGGCGTTGGCAGCACGTGCTTATGCCTTTATCAAACGACGCGGATACGTCATTCCCGAAGATGTTCGTGCCGTTTGCTACGACGTAATGCGCCACCGCATCGGTTTAAGTTATGAAGCCGAAGCCAACAATATGACTTCCGAAGAAATGATTACCGAAATTTTGAATACGGTTGAAGTTCCATAAAAAACGGCTTTGTCATTAAGAGTGTTTAAAAATGTTCCACCGGAGACAGAAAAGAGAAAAATATGCAGCTAAAACTGTCGGAAAAAAGTGGAGAAAATTTTCCATCTACACGTTAATTTATGGAAACGAGTGAAATTTTAAAGAAAGTTCGAAAAATTGAAATAAAAACCCGCGGATTGTCTCAAGACATTTTTGCGGGCGCTTATCATTCCGCTTTTAAAGGTCGAGGAATGACCTTTTCCGAAGTGCGTGAATATCAATATGGCGACGATATTCGTACCATCGACTGGAATGTTACTGCCCGTTTTGGACGCCCCTACATTAAAATTTTTGAAGAGGAACGCGAACTGACAGTTGTTTTGCTCATTGATGTTTCCGGCAGTCAGGAATTTGGAACAGTTTCGCGCATGAAAAAGGACATGATGACAGAAATTGCAGCTACATTGGCTTTTTCAACAATTCAGAACAACGATAAAATTGGCGTGATTTTTTTCTCCGACAAAATAGAAAAATTCATTCCTCCGAAAAAAGGACGAAAACACGTACTTTACATCATCAGAGAACTGATCGATTTCCGCCCCGAAAGCAACAAAACAAATCTCGCAGGAGCTTTGCGGTATTTTACCAATGCCATAAAAAAACGCTCGACCGCTTTTGTCATTTCCGATTTCATGGACAGCAATTTTGACAATGAACTGACCATAGCCAACCGTAAACATGATGTAGTTGCACTGCAGATTTACGACGAAAGAGAAACGGAAATGCCGGACATCGGACTCGTAAAACTAAAGGATGCAGAAACCGGTCAACGTATCTGGATTGATACGGCCGACAAGCATTTACGAACATTTTACAAACACCATTGGGGAGAAAGACAACTGAACTTGCAGCGTGCATTTACCAAAGCAAAGGTAGATGCCGTCTCCATGAATACTTCCGACGATTATGTACAGGCGCTCATGAGGCTGTTCCAGATGAGAAGTAAAATTGGACGTTAATACGGAATTTTTTAAAAAATGCGAAAAAGGAATAAACATATAAAGCTGCTGATAAACTTGTGTATCAGTTTATTGGTTTCCACTACCCTGTCGGCTCAAAAATTTTCAGTTACTGTTAAAGTCGATTCTTCCGTCATTTGGATTGGTGATCAAACAGGTTTTACGTTGGAAGTATCTCAAGCTATAGGGCAAAAAGTTAACTTTCCGCTCTTTTCGGATACCCTTATTCACGGGTTGGAAATTGTTGAACCGCTAAAAATAGATACGGTTGCAGGAGACAACAATTCAATTCGCGTTTTGCACAAATACATTATTACGGCTTTTATAGATACCCTCTATTATATTCCTTCGTATCCTTTTGTTGAAGGTACAGATACGGTTTGGTCCAATTCTGTGTCGTTAAAGGTAGTGCAGCCATTTCAAATCGATACGGCTTCCAATTCCATAACAGACATTAAGCCCGTTTTTCAGCCAAAATATGACTGGTCGGGATTATTCAAAAAAATACTGTTGACATTGCTGGTGCTTGCTGTGCTGGCAGCGGCTTATTATTTCATCAGAAAAAAAATCCAGAAAAAACCTGTCATACTCATTCACAAGGAAGAACCGGCCATTCCGCCACACGAAGCAGCTCTCCATGCTCTCGACAAAATCAAGGAAGAAAAGCTTTGGATGAAGGGAAAATACAAAGAATACCATACCCAGCTGACGGATGTCATTCGGGAATACATCGAAAGACGCTTCCTGATCAACAGCATGGAAATGACTTCCAGCGAAATTTTGGATAATTTGCCGAAAAATATTTATAAAGAACAAAAAACGGCATTCTCAGCTTTACATCAGCTTTTACAGCTTGCCGATTTGGTGAAATTTGCCAAGTGGGTTCCATCGCCCGAAGAAAACATTTCGAGTTTGAACAATGCCTATTTGTTTGTGGAACAAACCAAAGAAGAAACGCCACTCACAGAAGAAAAGCAAACCGAAAAGCCTGTGGATAAAAAAGAAGGCGAAGAGTAAAGATAAAGCAAAAAAATTTGGTTAAACAGATAAAAAACGCTTACAATAAAAAATGACTTTTCATAATCCGGGATATTTATTTCTCTTGTTGCTGTTGCTACCGATTATTTATTGGTACATTAAGGAAATGCACAAGTCGGATGCGAGTCTGCAAATATCTTCATTGCAAGATTTGACAAAATTTCCGAAAAGTAAAAGGATAAAAATGAGGCATTTACCTTTTATTTTGCGTTTATTTACCCTCATATTCCTGATTATTGCCATTGCCCGACCTCAATCCTCCAATAGTTTACGAAACGAAACAACAGAAGGCATCGACATAATGATAGCCCTCGATATTTCGGGAACCATGCTGGCAGAAGATTTGAAACCCAATCGATTGGAAGCATCAAAAGCCGTAGCTACGGAATTTATTCTTTCCCGCCCGAACGACAACATCGGATTGGTGATTTTTGCAGCCGAAAGTTTTACCCAATGTCCGCTCACTACCGATCACGACGTACTTATCAACCTTTTTAAAGGTGTTCAGTACGGAATGATAGAAGATGGAACAGCCATCGGACTTGGGTTGGCCAATGCCGTGAATCGGATAAAAGATGGAAAGGCCAAATCGAAAGTCATTATTTTGTTGACGGACGGCTCAAACAATCGAGGCGACATTGCTCCGGTTTCGGCTGCCGAAATTGCAAAAACATTCGGTATCAGGGTTTATGCCATCGGTGTTGGTTCTCACGGAATGGTAAGAGTTCCGGTTCCTACTCCCCTCGGCATGCAATATCAGCTTATGGAATCAGAATTTGACGAACAAACTTTAAAAGCTATTGCTAATATTACCGGAGGTAAATATTTTCGTGCCACCGACAACCTGAAACTTAGAAGTATATACCAGGAAATAGATCAATTGGAAAAGACAAAAATCAGTGTTCGCGAATACAGCAAGAAAAACGAGATTTTTTACATTTTTGCGCTGGCTGCCTTTGTTTGCCTGATTTCTGAAATACTGTTAAGAAATACGGTATTGCGAAAAATTCCCTGACAAAATCTTTTGCATTAAAAATGAAAGAAATAGATTAAAAATTAATCAGATATTTTATGTTTCGATTTGCTCATCCGGAATATTTTTTTCTGCTGATTGTTGTTCCTGTGTTGATAGGGACTTTTCTCTACACACAGGCTTTGAAGAAACGACGTTTGAAAAAATTCGGCGACCCGGAATTGCTGGCTGAATTGATGCCAAACGTGTCTTATCGGCGTCCAGTTGTCAAATTTTTTCTCCAGCTTTTTGCCGTAATCTTGTTGATTATCGTTTTGGCACAACCACAATTCGGGTCAAAAGTGGAAAATGTTAAACGGCAGGGCATCGATGTCATGATTGCATTGGATGTTTCAAACTCCATGATGGCGCAGGACATTCAACCCAACCGACTCGAAAAAGCCAAACAAATATTGTCGAAACTGATTGACCAAATGAATGATGACCGCATAGGACTGATTGTTTTTGCCGGCGACGCTTATACCCAATTGCCCATAACGGTTGATTACGTATCGGCAAAAATGTTTCTTTCCGCCATATCGACCAACATGGTGCCAAGACAGGGAACAGCCATTGGCACGGCTATTGACATGGCGATTAAATCTTTTGGACAGAAATCGCAAAGCGGAAAAGCCATTATTGTTATTACGGATGGTGAAAATCATGAAGACGACGCCATCAGCGCTGCAAAACTGGCTGCCCAAAACGGTATCAATGTACACGTAATTGGCGTCGGCAGCCCTGAAGGTGCGCCAATTCCAATTCCCGGTACCATGAGTTTCAAAAAAGACAAAGATGGAAATGTGGTCGTCTCCAAACTGAATGAAGAAATGTGTAAAAATATTGCTGCAGCCGGCAACGGGATATATGTCAGAGCCGATAATACAAACAATGCATATCGGATTATTTCAAAACAACTCGACACGCTTGCCAAATCGACTACTGAATCAAAAGTTTTTTCCGACTACAGCGAACAGTATCAGTCATTTGCTTTGATAGCACTGATAGTATTAATCATAGACTTTTTCCTCTTCGACAGGAAAAATAAAAAATTGAGCAAAATCAAAATTTTTGATATTGAAAATGAAAAGTAAATTTCAGAATTTTTCTGTCAAAACAAATGTACATTCGGAATTTAAAAAGGGAGTATTTCTCTTTTTGATAATGAGTATCCTTTCGGTTTCTGTTTCAGCTCAAAAGGGGAACAACGAGGTGAGAGCAGGAAACAAAAAATACAACAATAAAAAATACATCGAGGCCGAAATCGATTACCGAAAAGGACTTGAAAAAAATCCCAAATCGTTTGAAGGAAACTACAATTTGGGAAATTCGCTTTTTCGGCAAAAAAAATATGAAGAAGCTTATCAGCAATACGAAAAGGCTGCTTCGTATGCACCAAAAACAGAAAAGGAAAAACTGGCTGCCACCTACCACAACATGGGAAATTCCCTGTTGATGCAGAAGAAGATTGAAGAAAGTATTGAAGCCTATAAACAGGCTCTGAGACACAATCCAAAAGACAACGACACCAGATACAATTTAGCTTATGCCCAATCGTTGTTGAAAAAACAACAGCAGCAACAAAATAAAAACGACAAAAACAAAGATCAAAAACAAGATCAGAATCAGGACAATCAGCAAAATAAACAGAACGACAACCAAAAAGACCAAAAAAATCAGCAGCA
>ERZ795030.698-NODE-698-length-49713-cov-64.973922_pt1 | contig 49713 bp, 41 predicted proteins | sample MGYA00375122_ERZ795030 | MGnify/ENA primary metagenome ERZ795030 (study PRJEB30165, sample SAMN05720146) | activated sludge metagenome | isolation source: anaerobic digester from wastewater treatment plant | place: Japan | collected 2015-04-20 ... | reverse complement strand
CAAAGCCATCTCCACTGACATCACCAACCCTGAAGATACCTTTAATTTGTCTGCCAACCATCGTGCTATCGTAAGTGCCTTCATAAGTTAAAGATGGATAAGTGTTTGAGTTGAATCCATTGGTTCCAAAATAAATATAGAGCTTTCCATGTCCTCTATGTATTGTGCCTGGATATACATAATCGTAACTGGGAGAACATACTGCCAGATCATCAAAACCGTCATGATTGAAATCAAGGGAAACCATCGAGTATCCGTAACCTGAGTTATGGTGCTCACCCTGAAAGGCAGCGATGACGGTCATATCGTTGACTGCATAAATGAGGCTCAGGGGTATGAGCGGCAGGATCAGGAGAATCGCAAATCGTAACTTTCTCATCGTTCCTCCAGCAAGTTATGGGTAAATAAACATGACAGAATTGCGCGCCATCTTGCCAGACAGGGACAGGCTAAGAAAACGCATCCTTCTTGTGGTTCATGAACTACAAATGAGCAGAAAAAATCTGTCTCTATCATCTTTTCCCCTAATGAATGTGTTTTTCAGCATACGACATTTATCTTCCTCTGCGTTCTTTGGTAGGAAGCAATCCCGGCTCAATGGTATCCTTGATTCATTCCAAGACCTACACGCATATTTTTATGCTTGCGTTATTCTTGTCAAGGTCTGTTTTTGCCCTTTGTCAAAATGGGAGGTAACCTAGGTAGTTTCTGAGCCTGATGGGGGACAGAAACTCCAACGGAGCCTCGCAGAGGCGACAGCAGCAACTCCTGTAGTCCAAGCTCACGGGTTCGCTGGACTCCAGGCTACACCAGCATCGACGACAGCAACATTTCCTGCCGTCCATGCTCGCTGCGTTCGCTGGACGCCAGGGGATGAGGTGGCGGGGTTTTCTGGATTCCGGGTTAAGCCCGGAATGTCGGGCGGAAAGCTAGTTTATCCACCATAGCTGAACTTGAACCAGACTATTACCTTGCGCAGCCTTCGCGGGCGGAATCAGCAGAGGCGAGGCTGACGGCTAGAGGCTGAACTGAACCGGACCAGGTGTCCGACACGCTCAATCGAAGTTTTGCACGCACTGGCGGATGATGTTGACCAGCACAATGATGGCGATAATAAAAGGCCAGGAGGAGTCCCTTTTTGCCGTTCTCGGCTTTCTCGCGCTTTCGGACGGCTTTTGAGGCGGAACGCGGTATTCAACCGGCTGCCTTTCTGGCACAGAAACCTGGCTGCCAGGTCGCTCCATCGTGTAGCCAGTATCACTTTCCCTGGTTTTTACGTGAATGACCTCCTCTCTGGATTTCTCTCTGCTCTTAACTATCGCCAGGATAACATAGTAAATCAATAGCGCGATGCCCACTGTGAGAATGATCTGCAACCAGGCAGGAGTCCGCGTTCCGCTTGTTTCGGCATCTGAATCCGGATAATCAGGCACGGTTTTCCCCGATTGGGTGTCGAAAGTGGTTTGCAGCGCATGATCGGAGCCAGAAACGTTTATTTCGCCAGAACTTAACCCCACCCGGGCAAAACCTGCACCAACGCATACAAGCAGCAACAATACCAGGCTCCAGCGTGAAACGAGCCGAATCTTGAACTGGGAAATATTTGTTTTCATTCTCATCCTCGTGGTTACAGTTTACCACCAGTTTCCGGCCCACCCCGGTGCTGTCAAGCTAAATCCTCCCCGCAGCATCCAGACCGGTTAACTCCTTTATAGGCATCATATTCAGCGATTCCCACCATCATTCCTGCTCTGAATGGCTACAGGCCCTTTGCCCTATCCCTTTCACATCCCATTCACTTCCCGCGGACTTCCCGTTTGAAAGGCGGGAACTCAGCGGGAGGCGAAAAGGAGGCGGACGGGATGGGGCAAAGGACGGGTCAGGGCAAAAACAGGATCAGATAAAGCCAGTTGAGCAAAAAGAGGACGAGGAAGGCGACCAAGAGTAAGTTGCGTTCGCTAGCGCTGGCCTCAAGGGCGATACGGCGCTTGAACACAGTGGTGGAGAACAGTTGCAGGAACATTCCGAGGCTGAATAGGAGCATGAAGGGATTGTAAAGAAAGGCCTGGACAAAGCGGCCTCGGAAAAGGGACAGGAAAGCTCGGGAAAGACCGCAGGCTGGGCAGTTGATGCCTGTCAGGGAGCGGAACCAGCATAGCTTCAGACCGGATTCATACAGCAGATGCAGGCCCACATAGCCGACCAGCGAGAAAGACAGGACGAGGACAGGACCTTTTCCTCCGGGGAAACGGGTGGAAGTCCTTTCCAGAAGGAGGCGCATCAAGCCTGCAGCGGACGCTGCTACTAAAAGTCAGTTCAGAACAGGCTGTTTATACCAGCCATGGTGAGGCCAAACATGAAGACGGCGGCCACAAGCCCGGCAAGGAGGCCGATGACGTTCATCGCCACACCGATGATGCCCAGAATGCGTCCGGCGTTGGTGGTGTCGCGCCCAGCGGGGTCCATGCGGCCGGATTCCATCTTTTTGAGGTCTTCATTGCCGAAAACCCAGGCCAGGATAGAGAAAATCGCGCAGGTGAAAAGCCCGATTATCCCAAAGATGAGCACCAGCATTCCGCGGTGGGGTTCAGGCTGCTCTAGCGGCGGTGGGGTGTGGATTTGGTCATTGGTGTAGATGTCCATTTAATCTCCCGATTCAAACAAAACGGGACAGGGAGCACAGCGCTCCCTGTCCGAAATAGGTTTTGGGGTTCAAATCACATCGGCAGCATGCCGCTGATGAGGAAGCAGGCGGCAAAGGCAATGATGGCATAAAGCTCAGGATACACGCCCAGGATGAGGGTGTTGGTGAACACGTTGTTGCCATTGCCGATGCTCTCGATGCCGTTGGCTACGATGCGGGCCTGCCAGTAAGCGGAGATCAGGTTCACGACGCCTGAGATGAGCCCGGCTCCGAAGATGGCGGCGGCGGTGATCATGGAAATCTCAGGGTTGATGTGGTCTTTGAGGATGAAGAAAGCGCCAAAGCCGTAGAGACCCTGGGTTCCGGGCATGGCGGAAAGGATCATGCAGTTGGCGAAAATATCGTCGCGTTTTTTCATCGCGGCGACGGTGGCACTGCCGCCGATCACCGTTCCCCAGGCGCTTCCCACCCCGGAGAGGGCGACCATCAGGAAAATCCCGATCCAGGCCAGGATGTAGGCCGGGCTGCCTCCGCCGATGGCGGCGACGGCTTCAGTGACAGGTTGTAAGAGAATGTAAGGCATGTAACCTCCAGGTTATACGTTTATCTTTTTTGTTTTGCCAAAGGGTTTGTATTCCAAGCCAGGCCCGTTGAAGCCGGCGTTTTTGAAAAATTCCACAAAGGTGAGGCGGAGGGGGTGCACAAAGCCGCTAAGGGCACTGAGGGCGATGTTCAGGCTGTGGCCCACCACCATGAAGATAAAGAAGATCACCGGGCCGATGATCTTGATGCTGAGGAACTGCTGGCCGATGGAGTTCATCACGAAACCGAGGATGGCGCTGGAAACGCCGAGGGCGAAGAGACGGATGTAGGAAAGGATGTCGCCAAAAAAGCCCGTGATAACGCCGTAGAGAGCCCAGAACCCGCTCAGGATGTTCTTCAGAGGATTCTTTCCGGGAGAATTGAAGAGCATCAGCAGAGCGAGGCCGGCCAGAATAACATAATTTACGTAGGGCTGCGTCGAAGAGATATCCGCGCCCAGTAATCCGGCTCCCAGAACCGAGAGTCCCAACAGGAAAAGGAAGGTGCCGAAGGGGGCCAGGAAATACATGAAACCGCTTTGGCGAGCCTGTTTGAAGCCATTGATGATGGTTCCGAAGAGAATCTGGATGGCACCCAGGAGCAGAGCGAAATTGAAGATCTGGTCATTGTTCCGGATTATGATGTATTTGTCCAGAGCGGTTTTTTTGAGGTCGTAACCCAAAGCTGAGCCCATCACCCAACCCATGATGATGGAGGAAATCCCAAAGAGGACCACCAGCATCATAATGCTCTTCATGGCGGGGTTTTTGGCCTTGGCGCGGAGGACTAGGGCGAGGAGGATGAAAATCACGCCATAAGCGATATCAGCATTGCAAAAGCCGAAAAAGAGCATAAAGAAGGGCGCGAAGAAGGGTGTGAGGTCAAACTCGTCATAGAACGGAAGCATGTACATCTTGCTGATGGGCTCGAACTGGCGGGCAAACCAGCCGTTGCGCAAGCTCACGGGGGGATTGTCCTCGACCGTGGCGTCGGTGGCAAAGTGGATGACGCCATTCCGCTCCAGAAAGTTCTTCAGTTCAGGCTCCAGCCGGATGGGGATGAAACCTCCCACCACGCGGATGTGGTCATCGGCTTCGCTGGTTCCCTGCAGGGTGGCATCCTCATATTCACAGGCCTGGCTGAGTCGGCCGATTTCTTCCGCGAAGCTCTCAATCGCAGTAGGAGCTGTGTTTTGCAAAAACTCATCGATGTCGGCTATCCGGCCTTCCACGCCCTTAAGCTGGTCCTCCAGCTCCTTGATGGTGTGCTTGTGGAAACTGAAGGTGTCGGCGTCCAGAACCGGTTTCTCACCGGTGTGGAAAACCACGAAGTAGAGGATGCCGTTGACCTCGCTTATCTTACTGATGGCGTATTCTTCTTCCCACTGCGGCTTAAAGTGATTCTTGAGGCAAGTGTGGAAATCAACCTTAATGCCATTGGCTTCCAGCTTTTTTTTCAGCTCGTAGTCGAAGCGGCCCCAGGGCTCCAGTTCGCGGATTTGCTTGCGCAGGGTTTCGGCCTGGCGGGTCAGGCGTTCCTTTTCCTCGCGGGCTTCCGTGATCTTGTTGAGCAGCATTTTTGGGGTGAGAGTGGTGGCACCTTTTTCCGCTTCGGAAGCCAATTTCTTCAGGAAGGTGCTGGCTTCTGCGTAGTCCCCGATCAGCTCGAGGTTTTGCACCAGCGACTCGGTTTTGGCGTCTGTGTTGCGGATCAGATGGAGCACACCCAGTTTCTGGAGCTCGGTTAGAAAGGCCTCATAATCGCGGTGATAGAGGACAAAGCTGTATTTGCGCATCTTTTCGATCATGCCACTTCCTCCTCCGCGGTGCGGCCCTTGAGGATTTTCTGCGCGGCCTTGGAGAGGTTTTCCTCGTCCTCCAGGAAGCGCTTGATCTTCAGGATAGCGTCCTCGAACGCGGGTATCTGCACTTTTTCGTAGAGATTAACCTTTTGGGTGGTCTTCTTGCGCACATGCTCCAGGATCTGCATTTTGCGCCAGAAGACGTCCCGCTCGACCTGCAGCGTGGCCAGTCCCTTCACCATGACGATACCGTCCAGGAACCAGGAAGGTGCGCTGAAGAGGTCGTAATCCCTCAGCTCGAAATCGATTTCGCCCAGCACGGGGACCTGAGTTCCGGCGATGTTGCGGGTGAGGATTTCCACCTTCTTCACCGTCACCAAGGAGGGGTCAAATTCCGCCCAGAGCTTCATGAACTGATCCAGTTCGGCGGTTTCCTGCTTGATCCGGGCATCCAGTTCGTAGGCTTTGTCGCGGGCGCGTTTCACCTCCATGCGCAGGGCGGATTCCTTGTTTTTCAGCGTGGGCAGGGCTTTCTCCCTCACCTTGAGCTGCTTTTCCAGCTGCAGCTGGGAAATCTTGTTGTACTGGAATTTCATCCCTTGTCCCAATAAAGTTGCATGAATTCGTCTCTAATCGCGACCTCTTCGCGGGTAAAGTACTTGCGGAAGAGGGCCCAGGTCGTGTCAAGCATCTCGTCGGTGTCGATGTTAACGTCGATGGCCAGAATCTGGCTGGCGTAGTCACGGGCGAAATCCATTGCCCGCTGGTCGTAGTCGGAGAGGTCAAAGCCGTTTTCCATCTTGGTTCTGGCGTTGGTGGCGTCTGCGTTGAGGCGCACGGAGGCATTCATAACTTGGGGATGGTCGGCACGGGTGCGTTTGCCCATCACCTTGGTTTTGAGGCGGGAAAGGCTTCTGGCGGGGTCGATGATCACCTTGCCAATGTCGGTATCTCTGCGCAGGTAGAGCTGTCCTTCTGTGATGTAGCCTGTGTTATCAGGAATGGCGTGGGTGATGTCTCCGCCGGAAATGGTGGTCACGGCGATGATGGTGATGGAGCCGCCTTCGGGGAACTGCACAGCCTTTTCATAGATCTTGGCGAGGTCCGAATAGAGCGAACCCGGCATGGAATCCTTGGAGGGAATCTGATCCATGCGGTTGCTAACAATGGAGAGGGCGTCGCAATAAAGGGTCAGGTCGGTGAGCAATACCAGCACGGATTCGTTTTTCTGAATGGCGAAGTATTCCGCCGCTGTCAGGGCCATGTCCGGCACCAGGAGGCGTTCCACGGGCGGATCGTCGTTGGTGTTCACAAAGGAGATGATCTTGTCGATCACACCAGCGTTTTCAAAGGTGTTTTTGTAATAGAGGTAATCGTCGTTTGAGAGGCCCATTCCGCCCAGGATGATCTTATCGGCTTTGGTGCGTAGGGCAACTGTGGCCATCACCTGGTTGTAGGGCTGGTCCGGATCGGCAAAGAAGGGAATCTTCTGGCCGGTGACCAGGGTGTTGTTGAGGTCGATTCCGGCAATGCCGGTGGCGATTAATTCCGAAGGGTCCTTTCTGCGCACAGGGTTCACCGACGGGCCGCCGATCTCGACTTCCTCACCCTCGATTTCAGGGCCACCGTCGATAGGCTCGCCGTAGGCATTGAAAAATCTTCCAGCCAATTGCTCGCTCACTTTCAACATGGGCGGGCGCCCGAAGAAAACCACTTCTGCGTCAGTGCCGATCCCCTCAGTGCCGGAAAAGATCTGCAGCGTAACGGTGTTCCCCATGATCTTCACAACCTGGGCCAGACGGCCGCCGACCGTGGCCAGTTCTTCATAGCCAACGCCGGTTGCGGTCACCGCGCAGGTAGCTTTGGTGATCTGGGTGAGCTTGGTATATATCTTTTGAAATGCTTTGCTGGCCATCAGTTATCCCTCCTTTCCTCAAGTATGCTCTCAAGATCGGATTCGTATTTCTTAAAATCAGCGCTTTCAAAGGGCTGATAGTTCATCTGCCGCAGGGCGTTGATCAGCCTGGTGTAATAGGGCTGGAGTTCCTCAAAGCTGTCGAAGGCCAGAGGAGTGTCACAGACCTGCAGCACAAGGTTCAGCATATAGGCCTGGCGCTTCATGGGGGTGGATTTGTCCACGGGGTCAAAGCCGTCCTGCACCAGGATGATGCGGTCCACCAGTTCGCTTTTCCAGAAGCGGGCATGATAGTCCAGCGGTACGCCGTCGTCGCCCAGGATGCTGATTTGGTCTTTGGCCTCTTTTCCGCGCAGGAGGATGTCCTTGGCCTTGATGACGCTATCCACCCAGCCGGGGGAGATATTGGCGTTCAGATATTCGATAACCTCATCGTATTCGAGGTATTTGGAGTAGGAATCGATGGGATCGACAGCCGGATAGCGTTTGCTGTCGGCGCGGTCCTGAGAGAGGGAGTAGAAGCAGCGGGCAGCCTTTTTGGTGGATTCCGTGACGGGTTCCTTGAGGTTTCCGCCAGCGGGCGAAACTGCCCCGATGAAGGTTATTGAACCGGGCTGGCCGTTATTGAGGTAAACGTAACCGGCGCGGGAATAGAAGTTTGAGATGATGGCGGGAAGGTCCATCGGGTAGGCATCCGGCCCGGGAAGCTCTTCCATGCGGTTGCTCATCTCGCGCAGAGCCTGGGCCCAGCGTGAGGTGGAGTCCGCCAGCAGCAACACTTTCAGCCCCATGCTGCGGTAATATTCGGCGATGGACATGGCGGTGTAAACAGAAGCTTCGCGCGCTGCCACCGGCATGTTAGAGGTGTTACAAATGATGATGGTGCGTTCCATCAGCTTGCGTCCGGTGCGGGGGTCGTCCAGTTCGGGGAATTCTGTGAAGAGCTCCACCACTTCGTTGGCGCGTTCGCCGCAGGCTGCCACGATGATGAGGTCGGCCTCGGCGTTTTGGGAAATGCTGTGCTGGAGCACTGTCTTGCCTGTTCCGAAGGGACCCGGGGTGAAGCCTGTTCCGCCCTCGGCGATGGGGTTGAGCGTGTCGATGGTGCGCACGCCGGTTTCCATCATCTTGAAGGGTCGCGGCTTGGACTGGTAGGCGCGGATGGGCAGTTTCACCGGCCAGTACTGGATCATGTTCAGGTCAGTATCCTGGCCGTCGGCGTCGGTTATCGTTGCGATGGTGTCGGTGAGTTTGTACTTGCCCGTGCCCGAGATGCTTTTCACCCGGAACTTGCCTTCCAGCTTGAAAGGGACCATGATCTTGTGGTTGATCCAGTTTTCCTGAACTGAGCCCAGCCAGTCGCCGGGTATCACTTCATCGCCCGCTTTGACGATGGGTTCGAAATCCCAACTGCTGTCTTCGTCCAGCGGGTCGGTATATTCGCCGCGGGTGAGGTACAAGCCTTCCATCTTGTTCAGGTCATCCTGGAGGCCGTCATAGTTTTTGGAGAGCATTCCCGGCCCCAGCTTCACTTCCAGCATGCGGTCGGAAAACTCCACCGCATCGCCGGGCTTCATCCCGCGGGTGCTTTCAAACACCTGCGTGTAGGCTGTGTTGCCGCTCACCTTGATCACTTCGGCCATCAGCTTCGTGCCGCCCAGATCGATGTAGCAAATCTCGTTCTGGAAGACCGGGCCGTCCACCTCAACGTGGACCAGGTTGCTGATTATTCCTTTAACGGTGCCTTTGGTCATAACGTTTTAACCTTCTATGATTTTATCGATTTTACTTTGAAGATATCCGGAAAGACGAAGCTGCCGGCCAGCGCGTCCATCGTATTCTGAAACATTTCCCTGCCACAGACGGGATCGAGGTTCAGCCAACGTTCCACAATGCGCAGTTGGGCATAATATCCCAGCAGGCGGTCGATGTTGAAATAGTTGAAGAAATTATGGTTATCGATCCATTTCCAGCGCAGGATGTCGTAGCCTCGTTCGCGGTGGAGGATGTTGTTTTGCTCCCAGATTCTGGAGACGCTTTCAAAAAGTTCGTGGCCTTTGCCGAGGCCGAAATCCGCCGCGTTGCTCCGGGCCAGCTTTTCCACCAGCTCACCCTCTCCCACCAGCCAGCGGGCGTAATCCACCTCGTGCTGGCGGCCGTTGATGGCGGTGAGGATGTTTTGCAGGTCGCGGTTGAATTCAAACCACTGGCTGAGGAATTTGTTGCCCAGTTTGGCACAATATTCGTAGGAACCGGCCAGAAGCCGATGCCGGGTGTCCAGCAGGGAAGGCATTTCCTCGGCGGAATAGGCAGCCAGAATGGTTTCGTGCCAGAAATCGGGATATGCTTTGTAGTCCTTTGTGAGGGGCTCGCTGGAACCGGCCGCGCGGGCCTTCATCAGTTCCAGGTAGCCCTTCCAGAAAATCCGCGAGCATTCCTCAACCGGGCGGCCTTCGTCTTCCTTGCCATACATGAGCCGGGCCAGGTCGTCGGCGTCCTCCGGCAGGCGGAGCAACAGAAGCAGCCTGAAATCGCCCGCGGTGAGGTGGTTTTTGGCCTCGGCGAGGAACTGCTCCGTGCTTATCTGACACTTGCTGTCGTCGATGGACAGCGCCGGCAGACCCGTCACGAAGTAATAATACTGTGTGCGCATGGGTCCTATTGTTTGAAGAGGATCTTGTTGCTGCGGGGTCTCAGGTAGGATTTGAAGAGGTTAGAAAAATCCTCGTCGGTGAAGCTGAGCTTATAGGTCCCGTCCGCTGGTGAGATGGCAAAGCCGTTCTTCATCTGGGGTGAAAACTCCACCTTTAGCCCCTTGCCCGCGCTGCTGCTCAGGCTTTGCGCGAAATGCTGGTCCAGCTTACTTTCCAGGCTCTTGCTGATGGTCACGGTCCCGCCGGATTCTTTCCAGACGGACACCATTTCCAGGATCAGTTTCTTCACGAAATCCGCGTCCGACGCGGCTTCCTTCAGTTTGGGGTCAAAAGCCTCGCTCAGCAGGACTTCCGTGAGCTTTTGCTTTACCGCGCTGAGGGTGTTTTGCGCGGCCATTTTGAGGTCGGAATCGGTGTTTTTAGCGATGTCCGCAGCTTCTTTTTGGGCTTCGGCGATGGTCTTTTCCGCCTCCGTTTTGGCGTTGGTCAGGATGTTTTCCGCCTCGGCTTTGGCTTTCTCCAGAATCGCCTCGGCTTCGGCTTTCGCTTTGTTTACGCCCTCGTCATACACGCGCTGTAAAAGGTCTTGCAGCTGGTCGCTCATCATTTCTCCAATGGATTATTGACTTTGGTTTCACTTTTTGTGAGCCCCAAAAAATGTCAATGAAAAATAGAGAGAACCAAAGGCTTCCTCCTATGGTGGATGAGAAGCTGAAGCCAGGATGGATTTTCTGTATGTAAGGCTTTAATGGATTATCCGACCCAAAATGACAAACTTTTCGCCTTTGATTCCTCCTTTGCCCCATCCCTTTCACATCCCATTCACTTCCCGCTGAGTTCCCGCCTTTCAAACGGGAACTAAACGGGAGGCGTAAAAGAGGCAAATGGGCTAGGGCAAAGGACCAAGAAATGGCACCCAGCGGCAAAGCTGCTAATGTTCAGGAAATCCTTGGCTGGGATAGACCGTCAACCCCTTGTGGAATAGAATCATCAGGCTCCGGTTCTCCCTTCAGGGAGCACCTTTTACTCTTCCGAAACAATAAAAAAGATTGACGCCATTAGGCGCAGGATAAATCCTTGCCCGCAGTCTATAAAATAGAGTGTAACATGCAAAAACACCAAGATATTCTGGACAAGCTGAACCTGATGCCCCATCCTAAGGCTGGTTCTTACCAGCGAGACCGGCAATCGCGGACCAGAGACTGTTTGGAGAATGCCATCGCCCGGCACGAACTGATTGAGCGCGTCCAGAAACACCACCAGTAAGGAGCAAATATTCTTGGCTAAGAAAATATACGTTCTGGACACCAACGTCCTCATCCACAATCCCCAGTCCCTCTTCTCTTTTAAGGAAAACCGCGTGGTGATCCCCATCGTGGTGATCGAGGAAATCGACCAATTCAAAAAAGGCATGGACGAAAAGAGCCGCAACGCACGCCAGATCGGGCGCTACCTGGATGCCCTGAGAACCCGGGGCAGCCTGCAGGAAGGCGTGAAAATGGACAACGGCGGAACCCTGCAGGTCTCGGTGAATAAAGACGTGACCGATACAGCTTCCCAGCTCTTATTCCTGGACCGCATCGACAACCTGATAATCGGCACCGCGCTCTATTTCCAGCAAAAAAACCCCAAATCTCAGGTCACGCTGGTCTCCATGGATGCCAATGTGCGCATCAAAGCAGACAGCGTGGGCATCAACGCCGAAAACTTCGAAACCGACACCATAAAGTTCGAAGAGCTTTACACCGGCTGGGAAACCAAAGAACTGGAGGACGAGGAATTTGACGCCATCAACGGCAAAAGCTACATTGCCAATCCCTTTAAGGACCTTTGTCCGAACCAATACATCCGCTTCTTCCGCAAATCGTCTCCGGAAACCGTTCGCACCATGCGCTACCACAAAAGCGCGAACGCCCTCTACACCCTCCAGAGCTATCAGGGGGAACTGGTGTATGGGATCAAAGCGCGCAATTTCGAGCAGGAAATGGCGCTGGACCTGCTTTTGGATGACACCATTCGCTTGGTGAGCCTATCGGGAATAGCCGGCACGGGCAAGACCCTTTTGGCGATGGCAGCGGGCCTGCAAAAGGTTGTGGAAGAGCAAAAATACACCCGGCTGGTGATATCGCGGCCGATTTTCCCGCTGGGACTGGACCTCGGCTACCTTCCCGGCACCAAAAGCGACAAATTCAACCCCTGGATGCAGCCAATCTATGACAACATGGATATCCTGCTGGCGCTGCACGAGGACTTCAAAAGCGACAGCATGAAAGGCAAACGCAAGCCCAGCCTGGAAGATTTCCTGGATTACGGATTTCTGGAACTGGAACCGCTCACCTACATCCGCGGACGCAGCCTGCCAGACCAGTTCATCATCATCGACGAGGCCCAAAACCTCACCCCGCACGAGATGAAAACCATCATCACCCGCGCCGGGGAAAATACCAAAGTGGTGCTCACAGGCGACCCCTACCAAATCGACATCCCCTACCTGGATTCCTCTTCCAACGGGCTTTCCGTAGCCGTGGAGAAACTGAAGAACGAGGACATCGTGGGCCATATCACCCTGGAAAAAGGCGAGCGTTCGCAACTGGCGGACCTTGCTGCCAAGTTCTTTTAGGAGCGCGCGAAATGGCAAAAGAGGCATTTATCGAACGCAGTTGGGTGGAAATCGACCTGGCGGCTTTCCGCGCCAACCTGAGAGCCCTGAAAGCCAAAATGGGCGCGGAACAGGGCTTCATCCAAATCGTGAAAGCTGACGCCTACGGGCACGGCGCGCCAGAAATCGCCCGGATCTCCCTCTCCGAGGGAGCTGTGGCGCTGGGCGTGGCCAATCCAGAAGAGGGAAAACTGTTGCGGGTGCAGGGCTTCAAGGAACCCATCCTGATCCTCTCACCTTCGCTTCCCTGCGAGATTCCGGGGATACTGGACCATGAACTCTGGCCCACCCTGAGCGATACTGACTTTGCCCGCGAGCTTGACCATGCCTGCGCTGAACGCGACATCAGGGCGAAGGTGTGCCTCAAAATGGACAGCGGGATGCACCGCAGCGGGATTTTGGCAGATGGTTTCACAGAGCTGCTGGCAACGCTTGACAAGTTGCCCAATCTCGAGTTGCAGAGCGTGTTTTCCCACTTTGCTGCCAGCGAGAGCGACCCGGATTTCAGCCAGGCTCAGGAAAAAGAATTTCTGGCCATCCTCAAAAAGCACAAAGTGAACGTACCCTGGATCCATCTGGCTAACAGCGCGGCAGTGGTGAACGGCTTTGGGAAATCGCTTCCCCTCTGCCGTCTGGGCATCCTCAGCTTTGGAATTTACACTCACCCCTCCCAGAAGGAAAAGATAGACCTTAAACCCGTGATGACTTTCAAATCGACGGTGGCGCAGCTTAAGGAGATACCCGCCGGCGCGACAGTTGGCTACAACCGCTCCTGGAAAGCCACCCGGCTCACACGCTACGCCGTAATTCCGGTGGGCTACGCTGACGGCTATGACTTTCTGCTCTCAAACCGCGGGACAGTGGCCCTCAAAGGCACGCTCTGCCCTGTTATTGGGCGGGTTTCCATGGACATGATCTGCCTGGACGTCACCGACGCCGGCAGGGTGGAAATAGGCGACGAGGTGGTGCTGCTGGGGAATTCCGCTGAGGAAATAAGGGCGGAAAACCTCGCTGCTGCATATTCCGGATCGGCTTATGAGCTGCTCTGCCAGGTGGGGCGCCGCGCGAAGCGCTATTATTATGACGGCCAGCGGCTGGTGACCTCCTCCCCCCTCTCGCGGCGGGAATTCGTCTCTTCGGACTATCCGGATTCAAAGCTCAACCAAATCATAAAGGCCGCCATCAGCCAGCGCGTGAACAGCGAGGAAATGGGCGATCTGATCTCAAGGGATATCCTGAGGGTGTTTTTCTTCAATAAAGACCGCGAAATCCTTTACCGGCGCGACTTCCGCCACCACATCAGCTTCTCGGATTCCGGCGACCTCCACTTCTGGCGCGCTGCCACCACCCTCAGCTTCAGCAAAACGCTGCAAAATGACTATTTCACCGTGGCCTGCGCCAATTCCGTGGCAGCCCTGAAAGCTTATTTCAAGCGCCGTGATGTGGAATACCGCTGGTTGATGGACAGCAATTTCGAGCTCAGCCCCGAGGTTTTTTCCCTCTCCTCAGTGAGAATCGATGGAATCGAACTGGAGACCAAACTCCACTTCAGAAACGCCTGCATGGAGATTCGCTGCTCCCACCCCCGACTACGGGACCTGGTTGGCCACGAGGTCCTGTTCGAGATCGACACCCTCACTCTCTATCCCCGCAACTCGCATCAACTCAGCGTTTTCATCACTGAACTCACCCACGGTGTGAAGATCAGCTTTTCCCACCCTGCAGAACTGGAACCGATAGAGTGCGTGCCCATATTCGCTGGCCAGAACAAGTATCCGCGGGTTTCCACAGGCAAAACCAATATTACCGTCTCCACCAAAGCCGAAGAATGGGTCTTTCCCCAAAGCGGGGTGGTGTTCGCGTATTGATCCTGGAGTCTGGCGAGCACGGGCTACAGATGGGTTTGCTGCCGACGAAGCTCTTTCCTCCTTTTTCCTTTTGGTGGTGCTTCAGGCGAGTGGTAGCATCTGACAGACGGTCGCTGTGCCGCCCCTTTTCTCATTCGACCCAAGCCCGGGGTTGAGTAATTGCATAAAGCAAATATACGCAACCGATGATAAACCCGTTTAGCTTGATGGAGAGCCGAAAAACAGCAAGATGAAAAAGAGGAAAGCAGGCGCTTCCCTCTTGTAATAATGTCCTTTCGAAGTGGCTACCAGCGTAGGATCTTGACAGTGCGGCTTTCATTGCCGCTCCTGAGGCGCAGCAGATACACTCCGGAACTCACCTGGCGGCCTTGCTCGTCATTCCCATCCCAATAGAGGGAATGTTCTCCCGACTGCAACAGCATATAGCGGAAGCGTTTCACCACCTGTCCGTGAATGTTGCAGATCAGCAATTCCGCTGGCTGGGCGGCTTTGGTTGACCAGTTCACCTGCACGCTGCCGCGGAAGGGGTTAGGATAGCAGTTGACAAAGGCCAGCCCAGCTGAGGGGGTATCCGGTTCCTGGGGAAGGGAACTGGACAGGTAAGCCAGCTTTTGGGCATAGATACCTGTCTGAAGGTGTCCGACAGCGGGAATTCCCGTCCTCTCGTCGCTCCAGCAGACTATAGCCTCGTCGCCGAAAGTGCTGATCCTGGGATTGTCCGCGTCGCCCTGATGGGAGCCAAAGCTCGATTGGGAATCGCCCACCAGTTCATTCTCTGGATCTATCAAGCGGTAATACAGGTCACGGCCGTCGTCCTGATAGTTGCTTTGTTCGCTCCACACACCCAGCAGGGCGTCGCATTCCAATCTGGCCAGGCTCACCTTGCCAAGCTCAAGCGGGGTAGATGTATTGAGCTGCAGGCCTGGGGATGGATAGCCCAGATTCCCACCGTTCAGAATCACCCTTTGCAGGCGTATGCTGCGCGTTCCTGATCCTTCAGTATGGTCATAGATCAGGTTCAGGGTGTTGTCATCGATGGCGCAGCCGACGGTGAGGTGGGGCGGTTCGTGGACCAGGACACCTGCTTCGGTCCAGGGGAAGCTCGCCTGAGGTGTGACCCGCTGGGCGAAAATGGGAGCGGAGGGATAGCCTGCGATCAGGCAGACCAGGTCTTCCCCTACCAAGCTCGAGTAGATCGGCCATACATTAGGAGAGGCTTCCGCTTCAAAGATCTTGGTGCCCTGAGGGTTCCAACCGGGCAGCAGATCGCCATTGGCGTCCACCAGCAGGCAGTAGGTGCAAAAGTTGTTGCTGCCAGACCTGCGTTGGAACCAGGCAAAGTAGCGTCCGGGGGTGTTAACCATCCTGACATTGGGGTTCGGAATCCATTCGAGCAGAAGTCTGCCAGGTTCTCCCCACATCTTTTGGAGGTTACTGATCCGCTGGCCATAGAGTTGTGACGTTCCCGTTCCATAATCGATCAGCCAGCCCAGATAGATGTCACCCTCATGCTCGCAGAACTTGGCGTAGCCTGCGTAGGGAGCTCCGGGGCAGACCAGCAGTCCGTTGCCAGCCCATTGGGGATTACCCACCAGGTCAAAGATCTGCAGGTAGGTGTTGGTATCGGTGTAAAGCACGGCAAAACGGTCACTGCTATAGTTGATTGCGCCCAGCAAACGAATGTTTGGCCCATAGCTGCCGATGGGGATGCCTCCAGAGGGCAGCAGCAGCTCTCCGTCGGTGCTGAGGATCTGAAAGTACAGCCAGTTTCCGCCTGAATGGCGGGAGTCGTTATAGATCAGCACATTGTGCCCGTTCACTGCCAGGCTGGCAATGGGAATGGCCGAACCAGCAAGCGCTTCGGACAGCGGATCGGCAGCCGGCTGCAGTGGATTGCCTCCGTAATCCCGCATCAAAAAGCGCAGGCTCTTGCCGCCTGACCCCTTTTCCACCAGCAGATACATGGGATTGGTATTCCAGCCGAAGACTTGGGGCTTGCAGCCGGAATCCCAGTTTTCGCTGATCACCAGTCCATCCGCGGGCCAGACCGGTTCGCCGCTGGAATTGTCGATCGCCTGGCCGCGCAGGATCAGCGGTGTGTCCGGGCCGGAATTGGTGCTCCAGATGAGCATTGCTTTCATGGAGTCGTCAAAACGCCAGTCTAGATAACTCACCTCGCCGGTTCCCGACCAAATCTGGGTTGGGTAATACTGGTGATGAGACCAGAGATAAGTATGAGTGCGCACCTGAGTTACGCCATCGATGGGTGTGCTGCTCAGTACACGGTAATAAAGCGAAGCGGTCTTTTCCAGCTTAAAGTGTGTTGAAAGCGGCATGGGCTGGGGATTAAGTACCAAGTCCTCGGGCTGCTCAATATATGGTTCCAAGTCAAATCTAAACAACCTGAAACGCAGCCGGGTATCCGTTTGGGCAATCATAACTGCATCGAAGAAACAATAATAGCCCTCTAAGAACAATTCGTGCGGACCCACTTCTCCTGGCTCCAGAGGGAAGCTTCTGTGGTAACGGATGGAGCCGTTCAAATAGTTGAAAGTTGCAAGGTTGTAGTTGGTGCCAGCCTGGCTGGTGGCGTGGTAACTTACCACCAAACCATCTGTGTCATCGAAGGATGCAAGGCAGTCATTAAGCGTCAATTGCTGTTCAGCCTGGATCAAAGGTTGGATCAGGCTCCAGGTGTCGTTGCCGCTGCCATTCAATTTGTAGGCGTAGGCGGCGGGAAGGTTGGGTTCCGGCTGTACCACGATGTAGGCTCCCCCCGAGTTGTTGGCGCGGATCAGGTAATGTGTGACGGTAGCGCCAAACCTGAAGTAGCAATCGTTGTTGATAAGGACTCCGCCATCTGTCCAGAGCAGGTTTCCCTGCAGGTCGATCTTGTTTGCCATCAGCCTCGCGTGGCCTGATCCCAGTTCCTCCTGCCCTTCCAGCCAGCAGACAAGATAGCTGTCGTCGGAGCAGCGCACCATCTGCTCTCCGCCGATGCCCAGCCCGCAGCCCGCGATACGCAGGGAGGAATCCCACATCTCCTCACCCAGCGCGCTGATCCGGTTTGCCATCAGGCAGTTTTCTCCATCCAGTATCTGCGTCCAGAGCGTGATCAGGCTGCCGTCATCTGCTTGCTGCGTGCAGCCAGTGTAGCTCAGATCCTGCGCTTCCCGCACCACGACGTCCTCAGTCCAGACAGGGTTGGCAAAAGCCAGGCTGACGGCGAGCAGCAGTAGTAGCATAGCCGTGTGTTTCATGAAAATGACTCCTTTTCAAATAGATTGGAAAAGATAACAAGTCCCGCGGGCAGGCGCTGCCCTTACATAAAGACGCAAATCAAAAAGCTTACAGAATGTTAGTGTGGACATTTCCCAAAAGGTCAGCCTCAATTTCTATAACCAACTGCCACCAAAAGAAATATAGTTTCCCAACAAAATATGGTTTGACATATTTCGCCTGGCTGTCAGGCTTCATCCAAGAATCGTTTGAAGGAGTATTAATGGATTCCAGTAAACCCAAGAATTCCAGCCTGCATAGCCTGCTCGCGATCCAGGATTTGGTAAGGGAAAGAGCTCTGCGAGAGTTTGGCCAGCCAATCGTGGCAGCCGAACTGGCAAACAGGATCAGTCTGAAGCAGCTGCAGCCCGCAGGCGATGACACGCAGCCGGGGCAATTACCGGAAGCACTTTACTCCCGCGAAGTGGAAGCCTATTTTGAGGAACTACGCGAGGTCTGTTGCCGCTACGCACGCAAGTTACTTCAAGATAAGGAGTTGGTGGAAGACATCTGCCAAGATTGCCTGCGAGAACTGCTTACCTCCACCCAAACCATCTCCAACGTGAAAGCCTGGCTATGCCGGGTAGCACACAACAAGATTGTGGCGAGGCTACAAGGGGAGAAAAAGCGGCAGGTTCTTTGCCGGGAACTTAAGCTCCAGAACCTGGCACCGCCATGCGATCCGGAATACGTCAATTTGGATAAGTGCCTTGACCGCAAAGATCTGCGCCGCCTGCTTTCCCGCTCCGACTATGCTATCTGGAGTCGCATGCGCCTCCATCGCTCCCTCAAGGCATACGCGGCAACGGAAAACATCAGCTACAGCGCCGCCAAGGAGCGTCGCCACCGCATCAGGATAAACCTGCGCAGCGCCTGGCTGAAAGAACAGGGCTGGGAACACACCGACAAAATCCTTTCCTACGACGAACTGAGAGCCATCCGCAGGTTCATTGGCAAGATTCAGACTCTGTTCGAAACGCCATCTTCCCGGCAGAGTGGGCAGCCCAGCCTGGGAACACTGCCTTCCAACCTGGCGGAAGCCTTTTCAGGAGCCACCAAGCTGAATCAATGGACGATCAGGCAGATCTCGGAGTGCTCTTACAGCATTATAGTGGTCGCTGATTCAGAGGCAGACCCAATTACGGTGCGCATTGAGATTAGCCTCAACCGTGCCAACCGTGTGCGGGTCGTCCAGTTCAAACGCTATTTGCTGGTTGCCGCCATCCCTACTTCTGGCAAAAAAGTGATCACAGAGGAGAAAGGCGGGCCCCAGATTAATTATAAGGAACTCCTTGCGTTGGTTCCCCAAGCCCGGGTGCTGCACCCTGAGGAATTTCAGAAAATCCTCAATCACATGAAAAACAGAACGTAAACAGTGAGCCAAATGTAAACCCTTATTGAAAACTCAAATTGCCTTCACTTTGACAATTGATGTTATCACATGCCTGGCAAGCAAGATATAACATACACTCAGTTTTGTTTGACTTGGAATTTCCCTTGCCCAGCAACCCGGATTTATCACCAAAACTTCAAATCTAACACTGTTTATGGAAGCACTTGGACATTCTCTATGGTTTATTAAAATCCAGTGCAACATGCACAATAAAATGATCTTAAAGAAGTTAGCATATGGGCAATCAACTCGTCTGGCTCATCATCTGTTGGGTTTGGACATTTGAAGTTGGGTGATGAAATATGAAGTTTTCAGTAAGGGTTTATACATACAATAAGGCTTTTGGATCAGAAGGAATACCCATCCTTCAACATCTTTTATTCGCTGCTGAATATTTGCTTGGCATATTATCTCCATCTACCAGATTTGCCACAGAAGTATGATCAATGACCAATAGACTAATCATTTTCCTGCCCATCCTTCTGCTCATCCTCGGCGGTTGCGCCGTGATGGAAGTTTCCTTGCTGGAAGACGCCCTTCCCCGGGAGCAGGGCGACTGGGAATTTGAGCCTTATTACAGTACCGGAATGCCGATTTGGCTCTATACCAATTCTCATGTTGCACATACAAATGCCTCACGCAGCGACGGAAATATTAATGCTCTGCTCAATTATATGGCCTACTCCTCGGCTGTGGGCGCGAGGGTTGGTTATTCCGCGAGTCCCAACACCCAGATCGCCAGCCGGGTATTTATCTCCGGCATGGGCATGGGTGCAGAGGCAAAGCTGGGAGTCAAACAGGTACTTTCACATGCAACAGCAGCCTCCGTTGAAGGCGAAATCCCCCGCCAGAAGTTTATTGCTATCTAACCTTCCCTAACCCTGCTACTGCCTGGATGAGTAAAGTTATACCCCAGTGAGGATGAGGCCACTTACGCTGAGTTCAGTTCCATCGGCGGGGAAATCCAGTGTCTTTTCTCCACATACAATGACCCCGCACGCGTGACCACACTCTGTATTCGCCCAAGTTACGAGCACTTATGGAAGTACCAACCCGAGGAAGAGACAGTACTTCAGGGCGATTCCTTCCACCTCGGATTCACCGCAAACAGCGAAATCCCCACAGAAAAGGTAAAGCTGGTCCAGGGCTTCGGTATCGATTTTGGGGTACACTCGGAATTGTTTTTAGGCGACACTAGATGCTTGTTTTGGCCCAGTGTAAGCATGGGGGTGAAATTCGGACACTGATTCCTGAGGAAAACAAACACCGGCGCTCAGACTGATCAGTTCCCCTCCATCTGCTGGCGCACCTGTTCTGCCTGGTAGCGTTCATCCCTGCAAATCCTGATGGCTCGACTGTAGCGGCTGTTTCCTGGCACGAGTTCCAGCGCCCGGATGAGGTTGGTGAGGGCGTTTTCATAATCTCCGGAGTAGGTCTGGATGAGGCCGAGGTTATAATAGGCTTTGGCACGTGATTTGGCCGGGATATCAGGCTTGAGGGCGGCGGCCTGGAGAATCTCGAGGGCGCGCCCGGTTTCGCCCACAACCACCATCTGATGGGCAGTTTGCAGCTCAGGCAGGTATTTCTTGTCAAGCTCGTAAGTAACGGAAACGTTCACGTAATAGGGCGCGACGGTGCGGACGAACTGATGGGAAAGGTCATCCACGCAAACGCCATAGAGGTGGCTTTGGTCGATTCTTGGCGGTTTGCGGTCTTCGGCGGACTTGGAATCCGAGAAGCTGGTATCGAAGCGTTTGTTGGCGAGCACAGCGGAGGTCTGCACGTCCAGGATCTGGATGTTCACACTCAGATAGTGAGTGCCGGTGCGGGTGTGTTTCAGCACCTCGTATTCCACATCATTCTTGTCCTTTTTGGTAATCGTTTCCGTGTTTATGTCCTCTTTGTACTCGTCGCGGGTGACCCGGCCCACCACCAACGCGGCGGCGCCGATGAATTTACCCAATTGAGGAGCGGATTCCTCGTTCACGAAGCCGCTCCAGGAGAGATAGTGTTCCTGAAGTATGGCCTGAAGGTATTGGCGGTCGAGCACGGTTTCGAAATACTCGCTTTCCAGGAGTCGGGCGGTGAAGGCGTCGCGGATGTCCTGGGCGCGGAACCACTGATGGGGCGGGCCCCAGATGTCGCCCACGGCGATGGTATTGTAGTCATAAAGGTTCACCTCAGCCGGACGCATGATGGCCATGTTCACGCTCTGGGTGGCGCATCCGGCCAGGAGCAGCGCTAGCAGAATCGTTAAGATCAGCTTTGTTTTCATCGTCGTTTTCCTTTTTTCGATATCTTGTTCGCAATTTATCAAACCCTGCCCAGGATGTCCACATAATTATTACCCGACAGAACGGGATTCCCTCTCAGAAAAAATCAGTGTTAGGTATTGATCCAGCAGAGAAAAGCACAGAAAGAGTCGCTAACTCTACAGAAAGACAATCAGTTCGAACCGTGAATCCTTATGAAATCCGAATACCTGAACGAAGAAAGGGAGAAAGAAAAACGAGGGCAAAAAAATGGTGCTGAAGGGGGGACTCGAACCCCCATGAGCTCACCGCTCACTAGTCCCTGAAACTAGCGTGTATACCAATTTCACCACTTCAGCACTTGCTTGTGGGAGCCATTTCCCGGAAAGGGGGCTTGCTGTCAAGGTTTTATTTGGCGGGAAGCCTAAAAGCCGGATATCAGCGGCTGAAAAGGTCCCAGACGATGCGGCCCAGCAACAGAGCCAAAGCAAGGATGAAAATCGGTTTGATGAGGCAGTTGCCGTTGCGGACCACCAGTTTGGAGCCAATCATGTTTCCGGCAATGCCAAAAACCGCGGCGGGAACAGCGATGGGGAAATACACCTTCCCGGCAATCAGAAAGGCGGTAAGCGCTGCAAGGTTCGAGGCTAGATTTACAACTTTGGTATTGCCATTGGCCACCACAAAATCGTAACGCAGCAGCAGCGCGTACACCAGAATAAGGAAGGTACCGGTCCCCGGTCCAAAAAAACCGTCCCAGAAGCCTATCAGGAGGCCGGCCAGTCCGCCCAGAAACAGCCGAAGGCCGAGTTTGAACTGGCTGGAATTGTCCTGGTGGCCGAAGTTCTTGCGGATGAGGGTGAACACTGCGATTATGGGAATCACCACCAGCAATAGCCAGCGCAGGAAATCGCCGGAAAGCAGAAGCACCGCGCGGGTGCCCAGATAGGAGCCAAACAGCGCCAGAACCGCGCTAACCAGAGCCACAGGGAGGTCGATCATCTTGGCTTGGAGGTAGCGCGCTGTGCTGAATATGGTGCCGCAGGCGGAGGAAAACTTGTTCGTGGCTAAGGCCGCGTGCATCGGCAAACCAGCCGCGACGTAGGCCGGAAGCGAGATCAGGCCTCCTCCGCCGGCGATGGAATCGATGAGCCCAGCCAGAAAGATGAAAGGCAATACGAGTATGTAATCAACTGGGGTGAGAGCGATTATTTCAGTCACAAACAGGTTCCCGGCTCAGAGTTCTGCCTTGAATTCCAGTTTGAGAGAATGCTTCACGTCCTGCTCCGGATAGGCTGTGCCGCTGTATTCCAGGGTCGCGGAGCTGAAGCTGTTGAGGCGGTAAACCGCGGAGGCAGACCAGTTGAGCAGCAATCCACCCCGCTTCTCGGGCAGGAAAGCGAGGAACTCGCTGCCCTCGCGGAAATTGTAGCGGAGCCCAAAAGAGCCGTTCACGCGGGCTTTTTTTCCCCACACACTGCGGTAGCCGGGTTCCAGGCCCAGCCCGCACAGGCGGTAGCCCTCCCCGCTTTGCTGCTGTATTCCGTTTTCCAGCCTGCCGCTGAGGTTCAGGGTGCCAATGTTGTTTGAAGTAAAGTTGCGTTGCACGAGCATTCTGAGCTCGTTCTGGGTAATGTCGGATAGATAGCGGGAGTCGGTTTCGTTGCTATGGTGATAGCGGATGTTATAGTTGTTGCCGGCTAAGTTTTTCAGGTCAAACTCTGCTGAGTAGAGTGATTCGGAAGCTCGGGACTGGCTCTGGTAGCGGTTGTCGAGGCTGCGATTGAACTGGGCGCCAAGGCTGCCGATCACGCGGTTGGGAACCAGGTCCAGCCAGAGGGTTTGGGAGAGGCGCTGGTTGCTGAAAATGGTGGAAGGCCCGCTCAACGCGGTTTCCGGGAATATGAGGTAGCTGCGCCAATCCGCCATCAGCGAATCCTGTAGGGTGCCCTGGAGGATGAGATCTCCACGCAGCCAGTTCCATTTTGGGAACTGATTGCCGGGTTTGAGGTAAAGGCTTACCTGACCGTTCACCTCCGAACTCAGCGTCCCGCGTCCACTGGTGATGTAAACGTAGTCCCAATCGCCGTCCGGGGTGTAAACTCCAGTGCTGTCATAGAGGCCGAGTCCGGAGCCGATGTATTCCAATTCGCGGATGCGGGGGAAGAACTCGGTTTGGTTGAGTTGGTAATTGCACAGCAGCATCACAGCCTGTTGCAGGAAGTAGTTGGAATTGCGAAAGGAAACGAGGTTGTAGCTGGTTTTGGGACCTTCCTTTTGGATCTGGCGATGGGTGAATTCCAGGTTCAGATTGTGGTTGAGGGTAGTGGTGCTGTGTTTGAGGGCGTAGGTCTGCGAGCTGGCGGAGCTGACCCAATCTGTGTCTTTGCGGAAGTTGTTGTCCTGGGTAAAACTAAGCTGTGAAAGACTGGTTTTGGCGACGCCAAGGGTGATTTGGGGATTCACACGGTAGTAGCGGCTGTCCGCTTCGGAAGCTGTGATTTGGGAGTGCTCGAGGCTGTTGTAGTTGGCCAGCAGTTTGGCTTTGAACCAGTTGAAATCCCAGCTTCCGGCTAAATCGTGATACTGCATCAGACTGGAACCCCCGTCCGATACAATGTCTTGCCAGGAAAGGGTAGAACGAAGGTCCAGCGCGGGAAACACGCCTTTGCCGGTGCTTTTGGAGAGCAGGCGCAACGCTTTCTGGCTGTAAAGGCCCGGAATATCCCGGTAACGCAAGGTCAGTTGTGGCTTCCAGGCCTCCCAGGCGCCCGAACCCAAAGTGAGGTCAAGCCGCCACTGGGCCAGCGAATCGGCCGGTGCCAGCAGCGAGAGGTCATATTCCTCAGCATAACCGGATTGCTGGCTGAAGAGAAAGCTCTTATCCCAGCGCCGCTCAAAATCAAGACCTACCCAGCTTGAGCTGGCATCTTCCCCACTTCTGAGCCTCCCCCAGGCGGTCAACAAGCCGCTGCGGTTGTCCTCATCATCCAAGGCGGAAAAGGTGTTTTTGTCATTGGTGGTGTAGATGCCTTCCACACCAAGCTCGAGGCCCTTGTAGCCATAGTTCAGGGCCAGGTCAGCGTTGTTGCGCAGCACAGCGGGAACCAAACGTTTCTGAGGCAGCCAGGAGCCCATTCCGGGACCCACGTAGCGGTATTTTCCGCTGGAATATTCCTCGTAATCGCCGTTGCCCAGGCCCACGAAGCTGAAAGTGAGGTTGTAAACTGCGGTGGTGTCCCCAGCGGCGTATTCATAGTAGGGAATTCCCTCCTCCGTGTGACGCAAAATGTAGCTTCCCAAGCCGGGCTCCACAAGCGCGATGCCGTTTCCCCAAGCCACGCGGTCGCCTGCGGCACTCAGGGAATCGAGGTCAGCCGGGCTGAACTGATAGAGCAGAGGGGAATCTTTGGCATCGGCCTGGCGGATGAAATGATGCGAAATGGTGAGGCCCGGCAGAACCTGGATTTTGGAGGAATTGAAGAGAGTGGATTGTTTGTAATGCTCGTCCGCGTATTGGAACCAGGCATTTATCTGGTCACTGGAGACTACCAGGTTGCGAAACATCACCGAGCCTTCGGAATAGTCGATATAATAGTCCGTTCCTCGTTCCAGCAGAATTCCGTTGCGGTAGATCTGCTCGCTGCCAGCGGTAATCAGATACGAGCTCTGCCAGCCGGTGGGATTGAGGTAATAGGGCCCCTGTTTGCCATCGATTATAGTGATAGCCTGACTGGCTGGTTTCCCCGCGGCGGCGGTGAAGCCGGCCTGGGCGAAATGGCGGTCCCGGTACCAGGCATTCAGGCCTTCAATGCTGGTGCGGTAGTTGATGTAGCGGGTATCGGTGAATTCCCAGTCCAGGTCGCCCATAGCAATTTCATACTGTTTGCCGAACACCCGGATAAAGACCTTGTCCAGGCTGCTGAGTTCCTTGGAATCACCTTCCGGAGTGAGTTTGGACTGGCTGTCGGAAAGCTGGGCGGCGATATTCACATTGCGGGAAAGCTCGCCGTTCAGGTTCACGAACAGCGATTGCTTCAGGTCGAAGGCTTCCTCGTCCGAAAAGGTGATGGCAAAGGTCTTGGCGCCGGAGATGAGCAGTTTGCCGTCGTCCGGAAGCCAGCTTCGGGGACGGGGCGCAACGCTCTGGAACAGGCTGTCGGATGGGTCCAGTTCGTGGTAAAGCTGGCGCGGGCTGGCCAGGTCGGGAGGCACCAGCAGACAACTAACGCGCAGGTATTCAGCTTCGGGAAAGCGCTGCAGGATAAGGGCTCCGGCGCGGTGGTCGAGCCGGTAATCGAGGCCCGGAACCAAGAGCAGGGTGTCAGCGAAAACGGATTCTGACCCAGAAACGATAGGCCCCTGAGCAAGTTGGTAGGAAAGCTGGTCGGGCAACAGGGGCAAGCTGATATCCAGCACCAAGCCCTGCGCAGCCAGCGGCGCAAACGAGCTCAGGATCAGAACCGCGGCCAGGATAAAGGGTCGCACACGCTACACTTTGTGAATGACGGTTGTGACAACGCCCCAGATCACGAACTCAAGTTCCTCGTTGATTTTGATGGGCGGATAGGACTCGTTTTCTGAAACCAGAAAAAGTTCGCCCTTTTCGATGCGCAGCTTCTTGATCGTGAATTCCCCGTCATAGCGGGCCAGCACCACCGAGCTGTTGCCGGCTTCCAAAGACCTGTCCACGATCACGATATCGCCGGGAAAGATGCCGCAGCCAATCATCGAATCGCCTTCCACCCGGGCGAAGAAGGTGGCGGCTTTGTTCTTGATCAGGTATTCGTTGAGGTCTAGCAAGCCTTCAAGGTAATCGGCAGCGGGAGAAGGAAATCCGGCCGGGAACTTGTTGCCGATCAACGGCCTTTTGATCTTGGTTTCGGTGCTGACCCCGTAGAGCGCTTTCACCGATCCGTCTGACTTGATCTTTTTAGGCATAGCGGAGACCTCAGAAAACAACAGTCAACCGTGATCGCGCACGGTTGACTGCCGAATATGGATTGCTTATTTGATCTTCTTGAGAATGGCGGACGCGCTGGAGCCATAGTTCGGATCGTTTTGGATCCTTTGCAGGTCAGCTTTGGCGGCGTCGTTTTTCTTTTGCATTAAGTAGGCGTTGCCACGCAGGAGATAGGCCGCGGCCCTGGAAGAATCGATGTTTATCACTTTGGTGGCATAGGTTATCACCTTCGCCCAGTTCTTCTGCTTGTTCCAGTGATTGGCGAGGGCCAGAGCCACATCGGCGTTGGGTTCCAGGTTCAGGGATTTGTCATAGTATTCGATCTTCTTGGCGGTATTGTTCAGCTTGTCATAGTTGTCAGCCATGATGCGGTAGGCAAGGGCGTTGGAAGCGTTGTCTGTGGTGGCTTCGATCAGCTTGAGCAGCACCTCGTTGGATTTCTTGTAGTTCTTGATCCCGCGGTAGAAATCTGCCACGGTGGAATACACCATCGTGTTTTGGCCGATTTCCATCGCCTTGTCGTAATAGATGGCCGCGGTGTTGTTGTCACCCTCGTCGCGGTAGGCGGAGGCCAGCACCAGATAGGCGTTCACGTCATTGGAGGCCTCGGCGTAATCTTTCAGAACCTGATAGGCGCGAACCGGGTCGCCAATGTCGTTTTTAAGGATGCTGTACTTGGACATCAGCACGTCTTCGTTGCCGGGCTCGATTTGGAGCACGTTGTCATAATAACCCAGTGCGCGTTCGTATTGCCCGGCTTTCTGGGCGGTGACGGCCATGTTGCGGTAGAGGCCTGCCACCATGACGTCACGCTCGGCGGCGGTCATGGTTAGCGGAACCAGGCTTTTGTAGATATTGGCAGCGCTTTCAAACTCCATAATGGCGTCATCATATTGGTGGAGCTGGTCGCTTTCATGGGCCAGATTCTGATAGGTGAAGGCGATATTGGACTGGATCCGTTCAATGTTCACGTCCACCGAATCCACAGGCGTGGCTTCTGGCTGGGCAAGCAGGTAAAATTCCTTGGACTGGTTGAAATAATCCAGCGCCAGGGCGAAATTCTCCTCTTCCAAACAGATGGCGGCAGTATCCGCCGCGGCTTTGGCCAGTTCCAGCGGCGTTGGCGGCGGCTCCACCGGTTCTTGGATCTTTTTGTTTCCGCTGCAGGCTGACAGCACCAGAAGAGCTGTTAGCAGAATCGCAAGCAGGTATGAATACCTTTTCATTATTCCTCCAGTGAATTACTGTTTAAACGACAGTGAGAGGAGCGGCGTTTTTTGTCAATGTAAAAAGCTAATAGGCAGGAAGTAGGGCATTATTTTCAGAATTTTTTATCCCTTGTGGAAAAAACGCTTCTCGTTGAATGACAATAAGTTGGTAAATCGCGATAACGTATTTGCGTTACCCCAATCCCTTAAAGTGCTGAAAAAACAGCATTTTTTTGTTGACAGATTTTCCAGACCCAGTTTTTAATCGCTTTGTATTATCTCTTACTCTTTAAATACAAACCCTAAGGAGGTAACATGAGCAGAGATGATTTAATCAAAAAGATCGCAGGGACCGCCGGAATTTCGCAGAAAACAGCCGGCATCGCACTCAACGCAATGTTAGAGGGTGTTACTCAAGCTCTCAAGAAAGAGGAGAAAGTCTCCCTTGTAGGCTTTGGTTCCTTCAGTGTTGCCCATCGCAAAGCCCGCAATGGTGTCAACCCCAAGACCAAGAAACCCCTCAAGATCCCAGCCCGTAAAGTTCCTGTCTTCAAAGCAGGCAAGAGGCTCAAAGAAGCTGTCAAGGGCGGGAAAAAGAAATAAACCAGAATTGACATCCTAAAAAAGGCGGAAATCATTTCCGCCTTTTTTCGTCCCAGCAGAATTGCTTTCCCGCTCCTGGCTTATGCCCTGTCTACCACGCCCTGAGCGGTCGAGTCCATCGCCCTCCCACGCCTCCCGCACTATACTCGCACCGAATTCGGGCATTATGCGGGAGGCGTTTACGGGAAACAGGAAAGGGCCTTAACGGCCAGACAGCATCGCATCAATCTACTGAACATGAGCCTGATGTAATGGAGCCGGATTGGTTTTCCCACTCTTATCGCTTATATTGTTATATTTGGCGGCAAAAACCAATCCAAGCCCCGGATGGCTGCCCCGATTGAATGGAAAAGGATTTACCCTATGCGACCCAATCGCGATGAACTGATAAATATGCTCACTCTGTCCGATCCGGCGGAGCTGGAAGCGCTGTATAAACGCGCCTACGAGGTGAAAAGAGAATATGTGGGCACCAAAGTCTATTTCCGGGGACTGATAGAATTAAGCAACATCTGCACTAAAAACTGCATTTACTGTGGCATCCGCAGCGGCAACCCCAACGTGAAGCGCTACCAGATCAGCCGGGAGGAAGTCCTTGCCGAGGCACGCTGGTGCTGGGAACAGCGCTACGGCTCGCTGGTGATACAGGCCGGTGAGCGCGAAGACAAGGCCTGGACGGACTTTATCACCGATCTGGTGGTGGACATCAAAAAACTCAGCCAGGGCGAACTAGGTATCACACTTTCCCTGGGTGAGCAAACGGAGGAAGTTTACCGCCAGTGGTTTGAGGCGGGTGCCCATAGATACCTTTTGAGGATAGAGGAATCCAACCCCGAATTATACAAGGCACTGCATCCTGCCGGACATTCCTTTCAAAAACGCCTGGAATGCCTGCGGAGCCTGAGGAAAGTGGGTTACCAAACCGGCACGGGAGTGATGATCGGGCTGCCGGGCCAGACGGCGGAACACCTGGCTGATGACATCCTTTTCTTTTATGATGAGGATATCGACATGATCGGCATGGGACCCTTCATCCCGCATCACGAGACGCCTTTGGCGCACCTGATCCCTTCTTACGACCCCGAAAAAGCGCTGGAGGCGGGCTTGAAGATGATCGCCGCCACCAGAATTGCCCTTAGGGACGTCAACATCGCCTCCACAACAGCGCTGCAGGCCCTGATGTCCAGCGGCAGGGAACTTGGCCTGCTGGCCGGCGCGAACATCATCATGCCCAATATCACGGACACAAGTTTCCGGGATGGTTATCAACTCTATGAGGGAAAACCCGGTTTGGATGAAAATGCCCAGAGTTCGCGCAGCGCGCTGGAAAAGAGCATCCTCTCCATCGGCGAAAGCATCGGCTATGCAGAATGGGGCGATTCGCGACATTTTAAGTCCAGGAATTGGAACGATTCTTGATTGCAAAAGCGAACTTCGCATTAATAATACCATTGCCGGGTATCAACCTTATTCCCGGTCGAAAAATATTCAAAAATCTGAACAGAGGAGTTCATTATGAACGTGGAAAACCTCAAACAGCTGGCGATGAACGATAACGGCTTCGTTTTCGATCCCAGCAGCGGCTATAGCTATACAGCCAACGAAACCGGCCTGGCCATCCTGAAAATGCTGGCCGCCGGCCAAACCAAAGACGAGATCAGAACCGCCATCCTGCAGGATTACGAGGTGAGCGCTGACAATTTTGACAGCGATTTCGACCACTACACCCTGATGCTGGAAGCCTTCAACCTGGTGGAGCTCTGATGGCGCGCAATCCAGATTTGAGCGCCCTGGACCTCAGCATCGCCGTGAGCGGCCTGAAAACCGGCGACAATCCCCAGCCGGGGGTACCGGTGATCCGCAGCATCAAAAACGCCGGCTTCCGGGGCAAGATGATCGGTCTGGTTTACGACGCTCTGGAATCCGGAATTTATTTGCCGGAGCTAGCAGACGAGGTCTATCAGATGCCCTATCCCTCATCCGGCGCTGACGCCTTTCTGGGCCGCATCGACCAAATTCTGTCCCGAACCCGAATCGACGTGATCATACCTACCCTGGACGCGGAAATGATCCTCTACATCCGGCTGGAAAAAGAGCTTGCCAAACGCGGCATCCACACTTTTCTGCCCGACGAACGCTGCTTTTTACTTCGAGACAAGACTTCCCTGGCCAACTTCTTCCCGCCCCGGGGCATCGAAGTGCCTGAAACCGTGATGGTGAGCGACCCTGGCCAAATTGCCAAACACTGCGAAAAACTGGGCTATCCGCTGATGGTTAAGGGCAAGTATTACGAAGCATACAAGGTCTGGGACCTCGACGAGGCGCTGCAGCGCTTCCACGAAATCGCCGAAGGCTGGGGACTGCCGCTACTGCTGCAGAAAGTGGTTCCGGGCGACGAGTTCAACGTGGTGATCGTTGGTGACGGCGAAGGCGGCATGCTGGGAATGGTTCCTCAGAAAAAGCTGGTGATCACGGACAAAGGCAAAGGCTTCGGCGGCGTGGTGATCCAAAACCCCGGCCTGGACGCCTTCGCGGAGAAAGTGATCTCCCTGCTGAACTGGCGGGGCCCTTGCGAACTGGAAGTTATCAAGGGAAACGACAACAAATACTATCTGATCGAGATAAATCCGCGCTTTCCAGCCTGGGCGCGCCTGGCTGAAGGAGCCGGGCAAAACCTGCCCGCGGTGACCGTTATGAAGGCCCTGGGGCAAGACTGTGAGCCGCTTCCTCCCTACCGGCCGGGAACCCTTTTCATCCGTCACGCGGAAGACATCATCTCCGAGATCGGGGTGATGGGCCAGATTTCCGCCCAAAGCGAACTAATCCGAGGTAAAGAACAATGAAAAAAACATACACTGCTCCCCACATCGAGCGCAACTATTCCGGGACCATGAACAAATACGGCACCAAGAGCGTGGTGCGGCATCAGGACAGCATCGACGGCATACCGGTGAAGAAACTGGTGGAGAGTTACGGCTCGCCGCTGCTGGTTCTCTCCGAAAGCCAGATTCGCCGCCGCTATCAACACCTCACCGAAGTAATGAAGATGCACTATCCCAGGCTGGAGATGGCGTGGTCCTATAAAACCAACTACCTGGGCGCGGTTTGCAGCATCTACCACCAGGAAGGTGCCAAAGCCGAGGTTGTTTCCGGCATGGAATACAAGATGGCAAGGCGTTTGGGCGTGCCTGGCAAGGATATCATTTTTAACGGCCCCGGCAAGAGGAAAGAAGATCTGGAGCTTGCCATCCGTGAAGGCGCGCGCATCCAGATCGACCATTTGGACGAACTCTACCTGATCGAAAAGACCGCCACGGAACTGGATACCATTCCTGACGTGGCCATCAGGGTGAATATGGACACGGGCGTTTACCCGCTCTGGACGCGTTTTGGTTTCAACTACGAAAACGGAGAAGCCTTCCGGGCTATCCAGCGCCTGCTGAGCGGCAAGATGATGAACATCGTGGGCCTGCACACTCACATCGGCACCTTCATGCTGGACGCGAACGCCTATTACCTGGCGGCCAAAGCATTGCTGAACCTGGCACAGAAGGTGCAGGACGAACTGGGTGTGGTGGTGAAATACATCGACCTCGGCGGCGGCTTTGCCTCGCAAAACACTCTTCACGAGCAGTACACACCGGGAGAGCTTTCCTCCCCCACTTTCGACCATTACGCTTCCGCTATCGGAGCCGCCTTCAACGAATCGCGCTTTGTGAGCGAAAACCTGCCCACCCTGGTTCTGGAGACCGGACGCGCCCTAATCGACGAAGCGGGCTATCTGATCAGCTCCGTGATCGGCAAAAAGAACCTGCCCACAGGAGAACGCGCCATCATCCTAGACGCTGGCGTAAACACCGTGATCACCGCCTGGTGGTATAAACTGAAGGTTCTGCCCACCCGTCCCTTCCCAGGAGCGTATCAGAACACCATTTTCTACGGCCCGCTATGCATGAACATAGACATGATCCGCCAGGCCGTACCTTTCCCTGACCTCTATACCGGAGAACAGGTGCTGGTGCATCCCATTGGCGCCTACAACAACACCCAGTGGATGCAGTTCATCGAATACCGGCCCAAAATTGTGCTGATCAGCGAAACGGGCAAACCGGAGCTAATCCGCGACAAAGAGGAACTAAGCGACATCATCGAGCGTGAATATATCCCCGAACACCTGAAACAGATATGAGCAAGATCGCCGCGGCTGCCCTGCCCTTTCTGAAAGCGATACCACACAGCTATGCCACAGTCATGTTTTCGGACAATCTGTGGCTGGGGCTGGCGTTGCTGGCCCTTACCCTGGCGTCACCGATCGTGGGTATGGCCGGTTTGCTGGGGCTACTGGTGGCGCTGGCGGCAACGCGGCTGACGGGTTTTGAGGACTGGCACAGCGGCAGTGGGGTTCTGGCCTTCAACAGCCTGCTGATCTCACTAACCATCGGCTACTATTATCCGTTGAGCGGGGTTCGGGAGCAGCCTCTGCCCTTCGTCTGCCTGATCGTGATCGCTTCGCTGGCCACACTACTGCTCTATGTGGTGCTTAATTACGCAACCATGAACGCGTTTAAGCTGCCCTCAATGAGCCTTGCTTTTTCCATCATGGGCACCCTGATCTGGTACTATCTGGTGCGCAGCGGCAATTTCAACGGCGAAGGCTTCCTAAAGCCGTTGCTCTTCAACCTGAAGCTTGATCTGCCGTGGTTTTGGAAGAATTACTTCCTCTCGATGGGCAGCATCATGTTCGTGCCGGATATCGCCGTGGGGATCGGCGTTGCGCTGATCCTGCTGATGATCACCAGGATCGGCTTTCTGCTTTCGCTTCTGGGCTGGGCTATCTGCTGGTGGTTGCTGGGTTTCACCACTATCGGCACCACTTACGGGATGTTCTTTCCCGGCTTCAACCTCATCCTGATCAGCATCAGCGTGGGCTCTGTCTATCTTATCCCGGGAAAATCCTCCTATCTGATGGCGGCGCTGGCCACCATTTTCGGGTTCGGGATCGCTTTCGCGCTGTCCGGGAAGTATTTCTACGCCGACTATATGCCCGGGCGCGGAGCCTATCTGATGGTGCCGATGTTCGCCTTTCCCTTCAACCTCGTGGTGCTCACCACCATCTTCGCTCTGCGGCAGAGGTTGGCACACCGTTCCCCCGTGCTCAACGAGGTGGGTATCCTGCATCCGGAAAAGGCACTGGACGCCTATATGAGCCGCTACAAGCGCTTTTCCAGCACCGGCATCCCGCAGCTTCTCCTGCCTGTGACAGGTGAATGGACAATAACCCAGGGCCACAACGGCGCTCACACCCACCAAAAGGAATGGGCTAACGCCTGGGACTTTGAGATCGAGGATGTGAACGGAAAAATATATTCAGAAGATCCCACCAGCCTCAAAGACCATTACGCCTTCGGAAAACCTGTCCATGCTGCCGCGGCTGGCTATGTGGCCAAGGTTGTGAACGGCATCGCGGACAACCCCATCGGCATCACCAACACCCAGGACAACTGGGGAAACTACGTAAGCATCTACCACATGGCTGGTTACTATACGCTTTACGCCCATCTGAAAGAAGGCTCGATCAAGTTCAGCGAAGGCGACTACGTGAAGCAGAGCGAAAAGATTGGCCAGGTGGGAAATTCCGGCCGCTCACCTGTGCCCCATCTGCATTTTCAGGCCCAATCCGGCGCTGAAGCCGGCACCAAAAGCATTTACTGCCATCTTCTGAACTACAAGGTCCACGGAGCGGACGGTGCCCAAAGATTCATAGGCAGCGGCATCCCCAAAGAAAGGGAGAGGATTTCCCCCCTGATCCCGGAAAAGGAACTGGCGAACCTTCTCCAGCTTGGATACCATCAAAAACAGAGCTTCCTGGTGCAAAACGGCGGAACGGAACACACCGAAAACTGGGAGGTTGAGCTCGACCTGCTGGGCATCCACCATCTTAATTCCGACAGCGGCTGCAGTCTGGAGTTTTCCATCTACAATGGCATCTACAATTCCCTCAACCTTTCCAGCCGCCGCCTCTGCGCGCTGAGCGCCTTTGCCCTTGGGGCTTCACGCATCCCCTGGGCGGAAAACGCAGAACTGGCCTGGGAGGACGAACCCAGCCTCTCCGTGGTGATGAATTCCTTCTGGAAAAACCTCACTCTCTTTCTGATACCCTTTTTCCAACCGATCCGCGCGCGAACGGTTTCCAAACTGGCACCAGCGGACAAAGACCTTGTCCAGACCAGCGAAACCACCCTGAAAGTACTGGGAATCACGGTCCGAAGCCACCAATCGCAGATCATCCTCTCCTGCCGGGACGGCCTCAAATCAATCGAACTGGCGCATAACGGCAAAACCCTGTTGACCGCCACCAAAATCAAAACCCAGGAGGAAAACGACCTTGTCTAAAACCATCCTCATCATCCTTGCCCTGCTGGTTGCGGCCTTGCCACTTACAGCCTTGCGGAGCATCACGGATTCTTACCGGGCCGAGGCGCGCGGCGATTATAACGGTGCCCTGGCCATCGCGCGCGAACTGCTGGCTACGGCTCCAAACGACGCTTTCTATCAGGTGCGCGTTGCCTGGCTGCTATATCTGCAGGGAAACTACGGCGATGCCGCCAGCGCTTATGAAGCATCCATCCGCCTGCAGGACAGCCTAGACGCCCAACTAGGCCGGCTGAATTCCCTGCTGGCCCTGGGCCGCTACACCGAAGCCCTTCAACACAGCCGCGCTCAAATCGTTCTGCATCCGGAAAACACCGTTCTGCTGGGAAAAGGTGCTTACGCGGCTTACATGCTAAAGGATTACCGCACCGCGGCTGAATTCTTCGGCCGCATCGCTGTGCTCTATCCTTGGGATATGGAAAACAGGGAATACCTGATGAACAACCTCTACCTCAGCGAACAGGAAGACGCTGCCCGCGAGCAGTATCTATTCCTGAAGAAGTATTATCCCCAGGCGTCGCTTCTGCCAAACTACGAGATGATTTTCGAGCCCTGAGCCGATGAAGAAAGCGCTCTTGCTGCTGCTTCTGGTGGTGGTTGCCGCCGTCGCGCAAGCCCAGGACTATCCAGACCTGATCCGCAAGACGCGGCAGTATCTGAGCGTGTTTCCCGAAAACAATTCCAAGCGGCTGGCCTTGGCTTGGTACTTCATGCAAAACGCACAGCCAGACAGCGCCCTGGCCCGTTATCAGGAAGCATTCCTATTCGACCCAGCCAGCGCTGACGCGGCTTCCGGAAGCCTTTGGGCGCTGAATTCGCTTAACCGCTATTCTAAATCGGTAAGCAGGTCAAAAACCCTGATCCACGCTTTCCCGGAAAATCCGGATATCTTCAATCACCGGGGCCTGGCCTTGCTGCAAACCTACGAGCCGCTGCAAGCCAGAGCCAGCTACCTTACCGCGCAAAAGTTGACCGCGCCAAACAGCGAAAGCCACACCATTGCTGCTGACGGCCTGGCCTGGAGTTATCTCAATTCTGGCGACTTAGCCAACGCGCAAAGCATCATTAAAAACAGCACAATGCCCTTAAGCGCGGCACCCTGGCTGGGAAAACCCCGCCCCGCTGTTTCAGCCGGATTCGGTTACAAACAAAATGGTGACACTTACTGGCTGGGCGAAGCTTCCCTGCGCCTGAGAACTTACTCCGCGGCTCTGGGTTTCGAGGAATACCGGCTCGCCGGACAGCATTTCCGAATCGCCTATTCTCTCGATCTGGGCAAACAATTTACCCCCCTGGACCTCAAACTTGGAGCCAAAGCATTCAGCGGAGCCGATGCCGGCAGCTACCCGGCCTGGCAGGGAAGCGCCTCCATCGCTGGCAAAGCCTACATTTCCAGCCTTCGCCTCAGTCCGCTCCTGTTGTTTCATTACACCTATGCTCCGGTCTTTTCGGCCGCCCAAGCCGATCTTGGCTTCAAAATCTCGACTGACCGGCTCAACCTTCTGCTCATGTATTCGGGGCTCTATCGGGACTATCTTTCCGTGGGCACAGACCAAACCGCCCGGGTTTTCAGCGGAATCGCGGACTTGCGCCTCTACCGCTTCCTACGCCTGAGTTTCAGCGCCAGCCATGGGGACATGGCCTGGTGGACCAATCCTTACGGGGTAACCCTCGACACCATGTATCCCAATACCACCAATCTTGGCCTGGGCCTCAGCATTCCCCTGGGCAAAGGGTTTGGCCTCTCACTTTTCAGCCAGTTAGGACTGATCGATGACACCCGCAACCATCTCCTCCAAGGCGTCCTCAGCTATGCGCCGTAAGCTCTGGGTAGCCCTGCTCCTGCTTTTTGCGCTGTTCGCGGCCTCTTGCAACCTGCGCGAGAACGCCCTCCTGCCAGAACATCTGGACCCTCTCCAGTACGTAACCTCAAACACGATTAAGGTTTACAAGGACCATCTGATCGGCTCCGAGAACGACAAGTCCTATCTCTACATCCCCAAGGAAAGCATCCACGATTATAAACTCTGGTACAATGACGTGGTCCGCCTGCGCCGGGTGGACAGCCTTCTGGAACGGGACAGCCTGGCTTTCGCAGAAGGTGTGGAAGCCATCACCAACTGCTACAGGATTAGCATCGAGCGCAACGGCACCGAGATCATTCTGGATTCCATCCCCGCCTTCGCTACCCTCTACACTGACCTCAAAGGCTCAAAAAACACTTCGGATGCCTGGGTGGTGCGCAGCCAGTACATGCTCTACGCGGATAAATTCCCACTTGAGACTTATGGCAAAAACCGCGTTTTCTTCGAAATCGACGGCAACGGCGACGTGGAGGTGCAGAATCCCGGAAACGCTGGCGTGTTCAACTTTCCAGCCGCCAACACCGATATGGAAGCACTTTACTATTCCGATACAGAGAAGCTGCAGATCTGGTTTCCCCAAGCCTACCTGGCTTCGGCTGGACAGACCCGGCTGGAGATCTTGCCCCAGCTTGGTGACGCTGATGTGAGCGCCGTCCAGGCTGTTTATCCCGGTTTCGCGCTGAACACCAAAGTACTGGATGTGAGGACCAAATCTGCGCCTGATGCCTCCTCTCCCCCCATCCTGCATTGGACGCAGCCTCCAGCTCGCAAATTCGTGCAGGAATGGGTTCGGCTCCAGGGCGGGCGAGTGTTCGGCTGGACTCAAGGTCCGGAAACCTGGGTAGTGAGAAACAACGTTCTGATCAGCTTTTTAAAGGGCAGTGGCAAGTATTTCCTGCTCTCGCCGCTGGGTGAACAGGAGGTGCTTGAACTCCCTCTGGACGGCGGTTTCGACCAGCTTTACCTGCAGGACCTGTGGCTGGACCTGCGCGACACAGCCCTGCCAAATCATTCCCTGCGCCTGAATACCCGTCCCAATCAGGCTTCAGTGGTCTCTGCCTATTTCAGCGGCGCGCCCTTTACGCTGGGTAGCGAACGCCAGGCTTTCCAACTGGATTTCAGCAGCGGAAACAACATCGTGGAAACCCTGCCAGGTGACAACTGGATAGAATTTGGCTTCCGCAACCAACTTGCAGACACCGCCAACGCCAGACTCTTCCGGGTTTTCCGCTCTTCCGGCAGCGACCACATCGACTTTAAAACCCGCGGTGATACCTATGATGCTCACCACTACAGCCTCAGCAGCGGTTTCGTTTACAGCGGCGTTAATTCCTCCGGCACCTATTTGTTGGGCCAGGTGGGTGAATCCAGCCAGCAGCAAAGCTTTCCCTTCCTTAAACCGGAAACCTCGATACAAACCAGCCGTGGCTATGTTTCCTGGAACGATCCCAGCACAGCTTGGGGCTCGCTGCTCCTCGAATACGGTGTGGCGATGCCTTCGCATCCCTGGCTGAGCGGACAGCCCTACGTTTTTTCCGCACAGAACGCCCTGCTGCGGATCACAGCTTACACCCGGGGCAAAAAACGCTCAGCCAGCCTGCCCGCCAACACCTTCCTAGTTTACAAGTATGCCAATCCGCTGGAAAACCTGATCAATTTCAGCCCGGACGCCGACCATCCACGCTTCGTCTGGTACAAGGCCGCGGCCGAGTTTGCACACAACACCTTTATGCATCAGGATGGTGCTTTGCGCGTTTCACCAGCCTGGTCTGGCTACCTCTTCAACGGCGGTTCACTTGATCCCGGCTCCGCCAGCAGCCTGCGTCTCTATCCGCGCATGACCTTCGACAATTACGACTGGGAATATTTCGCTGACGCCAACAGCACTCCCTCCGGCACTCCGGTTCTACGAATCTCCCGTCTGAACGGTGTTCCCGACACACATGGCGTGCTGGCTGGCCAATATGACCTCAGCCCGTTGACGCCAGCCTGGTCGCTTTCCGTGAGCGGCTCCAGCGATTTTTATTCAACGCAGTTGCCCTGGCTCCGCTTCCGGCAAAACTCCCGGGCGCAGAACCTGCTTTTCTCCATCTACGAAGGTGAGTTTTACAGGATTTATCCATATTCTCAATCAGCAAGCGCTGATCCCTGGCACTTCACCTTCGCCGACGGCCACGTGGGCTTCTATCTTTCCAGCGACGCGGTTTACGCTCCCATGATAGATGTAAATCCACATCTGAGCGTTTCCACGCAGGTCAATTCCAGCGCGGCAGACCACATCGTTTCCCTCTACCAGGCTCAGTTGAATCTGCCCGCAAACCTGATTGGATCGGCCGTTCCCCTTAATTCACGGATCATTCTCCGCGAGGCGGTGGATTATTCTGTTCCCCACCTCAGCGCCTATTTCCTGGATTTCCGCACCGCTGCCGGAACGCAGTATGATCCAGGCTTTTACTCCCTGCCTGGAGCCCCCAGCCTGCCTTACATCTACATTCCCATCCCGGATTACGTTCCCGGCCAAAGCCACAGCCTCTTCTTCCGAAGCGTGGACGGAACCTTGACGGAATTCAGCCTGGTGGACGATTTTGGCGAAAATGGCCTCGGTGAGTATATCATGATCGGAAACTGCGCCGTTGCTTTGGTGGATGGCCCCGGCTGGTTCTATACCAAAAACTGAGATAGCTTCGGCAGGATCAGCCACTAAACGCTTGACTAAATTCAGCCCGCGGGGAATCGTGATTTTCGTGGTCTTTTTGGCCTTAATAAATGACTAATGACAAAGGATCAGATATGCAAAACATGAATCAACTGATGAAACAAGCCCAGAAGATGCAGCAGGAGATGCTGAAATCCCAGCAGGAGCTGGAATCCAGGGTCTTCGAGATCAGCAGCGGCGGCGGTGTGGTCAAGCTGGAAATGACCGGCAAATTCGAGGTTAAATCCCTCACCATCGATCCCGAAGCGGTGAGCCCGGACGATGTGGAAATGCTGCAGGACCTCATCCTGGCAGCGCTTAAGGAAGCTCACGGACAGGTGTCCGCGGCCGCAGAAGAGATCATGGGCAAGGTAACCGGCGGAATGAGAATTCCCGGGCTGATGTAGATGCTCGTTTCCCCCGCTCTGGAACGCCTCATCCAGACCCTGAACCGCTTTCCCGGCATCGGCCGCAAAACGGCGCAGCGCCTGGCTTGGTTTCTGGTGAGCCAAAACAAGGATTTCGCCCTGGAACTGGCGGAAACCATCACCAAAACGGTGGAAACCTTCACCAGTTGCGGTCTCTGCAATATGCTCTCCGAAAGCGATCCCTGCCCTTTCTGCGCTTCCGCTGAGCGTTCTGATGCCCTCCTCTGCGTGGTGGAAAGCACGGCCGACATCCAAATCATCGAAAACATGAACTTTTACACAGGCCGCTATTTTGTGCTGGGGCATTTGCTCTCCCCCATCGAAGGATTCGGCCCCGAGCAGATTCGCTCCGGCCATCTGCTAGCCAGGATCAAGGCTTTGCGCCCCGAGGAACTGGTTTTAGCCCTCAAACCCTCTCCGGAAGGCGAGGCCACAATCCATTACCTCTCCGAATTGCTGAAAGACAAAGGCGTTCAGGTTACGCGCCTTTCCACCGGCATCCCATTTGGCGGCGACCTGGAATACAGCAGCCAGCTGACCCTCGCCAACGCCTGGAAGCGGCGCTACCCTGTCTGAGATCATGTTCACAGGCATCATCCAGGCCACTGCCAGAATCCTCCGTGTGGTTCCCTCCGGCGGAGTTAGAAAGGTTTCCATCCAGCGTCCTGCCGCGTTTTCGGAACTCCGGGAGGGCGCAAGCATCGCCTGCGACGGCATCTGCCTAACCGTGACCGGCTTCAACCAAGCCAGCTTCGAAGTGGAGGTGATGGCAGAAACCCTGGCCAAAAGCACCGCCGGGGCTTGGAACACCAACACCCTGCTCAATCTGGAGCCTGCGCTAAAACTCGGCGAACGCCTGGACGGGCACTGGGTTCAGGGCCATATCGACCGCGTCACCAAGCTTCTGGAAACCAGCACCAAAGCCGACACCACCAGGCTGCGTTTTTCTCTCGATTCCCGCGATCGCGAACTGCTTGTCCCGCAAGGCTCCATCGCCGTCAATGGCGTCAGCCTCACCGTTTCGGAACTTGACCCCTCCTCATTCTGTGTGGCCCTGATTTCCCACACCCTTAAGCATACTAACCTCAGCCAGCTGGTGCCCGGAGCCGCCGTCAACCTTGAATACGACGTCTTGGGCAAATACGTCCGCGCACTGCATCAAAGCGGCTCACTAAGCCTGGAGAGCCTCCATGAAAAAGGTTTTTGAACTCGCCCTGCTACTGGCGCTGCTGCTGACCCTGGCTTCCTGCGGCAGCAAAAAAAGCCCCACCGGCGGTCCAGAAGACCTGGACCGTCCTGCCATCCTCAGTTCCCTGCCCGCGCAGTTTGGCCAGATCACCAACGGCAGGATCGAAATCAACTTTTCCAAGCCCCTGGACAAAAGCTCTGTCACCCAGGCGGTTTACATCTATCCCCCGGTGAGGAACAAGAAAATCAGCGTGGACAAAAGCACCCTGCTCATCCGCTTCAACGAAGGGCTTTTGCCGGACACGAACTACTATGTGACCGTGAGCACCAGGCTGAAAGACATCCGCGGCAACGCGCTGGCGGAAAACCAGACCCTCGTTTTTGCCAGAGGGCGGCTCAACCAACTCCAGCTTTCCGGCACAGTCAGTTTTGAAGAGGAAGAGGACGCGTCCCTGCCGGTGCAGCTAAGGCTACTTTCCGCCGATTCGCTGAACGTGATCAGCACCGTTTCGCGGGGCGCCTCCTACTCCCTGGAAACCCTCAATCCCGCGTCCTATCTGCTGCGCGCTTACATAGACAAAGACCGCAACAACCGCCACGACCCGGATAGAGAGCCCTTTTTCTCCGCCAGTGTGAACCTGCGGCATTCCCAAAACCTGGATATCGCTCTGGCTTATTCAGACAGCACCCGACCTGTGATGAAACTTGCCCAGGCCAGGCATCAGCGCGAGGTGGAGATACTTTTCTCCGAACCCCTGGCCGGCTACGACTCCGTTAAACTGCAGCATCTGGATACCGGTGGCGATCTTCCCATCCTGATCACCAGCCTTGCCGGGGACAAACTCACCTTGCTCACCGAGGTCCAGGAAGCCCAAGAATACCGTGTGGAGGTCCGCGGCGCTCGTGACGCCCGGGGCAACGTCACTCCGGTGGACAGGGCCGATTTCCGCTCCTCCAAAATAGTGGATACCACCGCGCCCACAGTTTTGTCCAGCTCGCCCCGCAACGGCACTTCTATGAATACCCTCGAGCCCACGCTGGTAATACGTTTTTCCGAAACCATCCCCGCCTCGGCGCTGAAAGCTACGCTGAAAGCCGCGGAATCCAACGCGGAAATCGATTTTACCCTTGGCGGCACCAATACAGACACCTACACCTTCAAACCCACACGCCCCCTGCAAAACTACCGCTCCTACGTGCTTACAGTCACCGCCGCGGATATCAGCGGAAACAAACTCGCCGGGGAATACAAGCTGAATTTCCTGCCCCTGCTGAGAAACCGGTAGCTGCTCATTCATAACACGGAAGCTTGAAATTGATTATCCGTTGAGCGGAAAACCGTCAAGGGACAATCCTCGCTACGCTTGCCTCCTGCTTTGACAGCCCAAAAATAAAAAAACCCGGAACATGGGTCCCGGGCTTCAGGAGTGTTTTATGAGAAGACTTGCCCTATTTGCAGAGCACCATTTTACGGAATTGGGAGAAAGTTCCTGCTCTCATGCGGTAGAGATAAACCCCGCTGGAGAGCGGCACTCCGCTATGGTCGCGGCCGTCAAAGCTGAAGCTGTAATGGCCGGGGGCACTGTGTTCCTTGGAATAAGAACGCACGATCTGGCCGCGCTGGTTGTAGATGTCGATCTCCACCTGCGAAGGTTCCGCCAGGCTGTATGACAGCGTGGTGCTGGGGTTAAAGGGGTTGGGGTAGGCCGGATTGAGCGCCGTGACCAAAGGAATGGAGGGAATCTCGCCACCCACGGTCGTGAAGGCAATTGAAATGGGGCCGTGGTAGTCCACTGTTCCGTCCAGATCGGAGTTTTGCAGCCAGTACCAGTAAGTTCCATCCTCGCATAGCTCGTCGTCGGTAAAGAAATAGGTCTGCTGCTGTGAAGTGTTGGTGGCCTGGATAAGTTCACTTACAGTCGTGGCGGTGGCCAGTTCATCATTGCCTCCACGCAGAACGTAAAAGCCCTGCACGCCTGTTTCTGTCTGGGTCACCCAGGTTAGATTCACATAGTTTTCCGCCGAGATGGCAGCGGTGAAGGAGGAGAGCTGAACAGGAAGGGATGCCTCTACCTGCAAAGTGACAGGTATGGATATGGAAGGATTGCTGCTACTGTTGCTGGTGAGAGACAGGGACGTAGTGTAAGTTCCAGCGGCCAGCCCGGTTGAATTGAACCCGACCGCTATCACATCCGTATCTTTAGTCACACCGTTAACCGATCCGCTGACCGTGTCGACGCCATTAAGAGTGAGCCAGGAAGGGGTGTAACTGCTGCTGCCGATTGAAACATCATCAATGCAGACACCGTATCCGTAATCTGTGATGCCTTCAAAGGCGACATAGTACGTTGCGCTGGGATTTGGCAGGTTGATAGTCCTTTGGGTCCAACTGGTAATGCTTTCAGTATAATGAGCGATTTGCGTCCAGGGTCCACCTGAAGAAGTTTTATAATATACTTTTAACTGATCCTGATCTCCATACCAGCTCGCTTGGGTGTGCCAGAAACTTAACACAGGGTTGGCATGAGCTGATAAATCCATGGAGGGGGTGACAAGTTTTGTGGTCCTGGGTGTTGTGCTGTTATTGTAGTAAAGCCTGGCATTATAGTCTCCGCTATGGGCCGAGGCTGGATTTGTGTTATTAATACCACCGGACGTAAAAGCCCAGTTCAGATTGTATGAGTCATACTCCTGGGTCCAACCTGTTGGTATTGAACCACCATTTTCAAAATCCTCGGTTAAAACCGGATTTGAGTCAACCTGTTTTGAAAGAGTATAGTTGAGCACTATCTCACCGGTGTTGCCGATGGTCAGGTTTTGTGAAGCTGTGGCATCCGGAGTCAATTCCTGGTTGAATGAGGTGGGAGCCCAAGTGATGGCAGCCGGCTGCAGTAGCGCTCGGTGAGCATTGACCATTCCGTATCCGGTATAGCGGTCCCAACCTGCTCCACCGTCAATTGTCATGTCGGTGGCGGAGTTTTTCATGATATCCCAGACTTGAGCCGGGGTTAAAGTTGGATTCAAAGATAGGATCAAAGCCGCCACACCAGCGGCATAGGGGCAGGCGCAGGAAGTGCCGTTGAACCACATATAGTAATCGCTGTCAGGATCATAGCCGTTATCTGTACCGGTTATATCCGTTGTCGGCAGAATCGTGGGAGCCATGATGTCCACTGATCCCTGATGATCTGGGATATCGATACCATAGTTTGAACCCCACCAGTATTCTCCGTCTGAAGAGCTTGGACTCTTTCTCTGCCCCGTGGGACTTGAAGCACCCACACTGATAACTTTATTGTGGTTTGAGGGGTAGGCAATCGCTGAGGCGTTACTGTTGGCCGTGGCGGCAAAAATCACCACACCTTTGGAGTAGGCATATTCCAACGCATAATCTGTTGAGGGGATATCGCCCTCTCCAGTACCACCTTCCGCTCCCAAGCTCAAGCTGATGACACGTGCACCGTTATCAGCGGCATGGGTGATGGCATTGGTGATGGCAGTGAAGCCCAAATCACCATTGGAATTTGCTACCTTCAGCGGCATTACGCTACAGCCGCCGGCGATGCCCGCGACGCCTATTCCGTTGTTTGCTTTGGCTGCGGCTACACCCGCACAGGCGGTCCCGTGCCCTGGCTTACTAGAATCATCCATGGGATTGGGATCATTGTCACCGTAATCGTAGCCAGTCACCAAGCGCAGATCCAGGTGAGCGGTGTCAACACCGGTATCGATGATAGCAATTATTATTGAAGATGAGCCATAACCCTGAGCTTGGTCCCAGGCCAATTGCGCGTCGCTATCCCAGCCGCTACCGCCGCCCCCGGGGCCCTGGCCGGTGTTGTTGTGACCCCAATTGGTGGTATAAAGGGAATCGTTGGGCACGGCCTGGGTATAGGCAAAGTATTCCAGACCGGCGTCCTCGACCTCGGGGTCGGTGAGGAAGTCAGACAGAGCCGTATGCACATCCGTGCTGCCGTCCAGCATGATAATGAACCAGCGGTCGAAACCTGTGTTTTGTTCCCAGACGATGTCATTCACCCGGCGGTGGGCGCGTTTAAGTCTGCTGCCGCTGTTGCGGGCCATTTTTTCATCCAGGCTGGCAATGCCAAAAGTGGTTTTTTCTGTTTGAAGGTCTTGAGGCAAGTCCGCTCTGCCCTTTGCTTCCGAAGTGAGTTTGATTATAATGCGGTCCGAGGCATAAGCAGGTCGATCACCCACTTCATGCAATTTTGCTGAAGCCGACAGAACCAAGCACATGCTGAAAAAAACCGAGAAAAGAAAAAGTATCTTACGCATGGCGGTTCTCCTTGAATAATCCTGAGGGTAGTAAATCGTCGTGTTTGATATCTGTCAAGGAAAATGTTTCGCTTTTTACGGATCGGCTTGATTTTCTTAGGCCATGACTCGGTCAGATCGGCTTCATTAGGAGATTTGTTATGGCGGATAACCCTTCGGATGGCTCACAAAAAACGAAGGCTCTAATTCAAACCGAGTGGGTAATCCGGTTAATCGAGCCCCCTTGATTAGAAAGAGAGCCATAACTGCTTACCCGCCTCAGTATCCCGTCTGTTTCACCCTTAGCGCCCGTTTCCATCCCTCTCCCCCGCCTCCCGTCAAATACTCGCATCAAATGCGGGTATAATGCGGGAGGCATATCCGAAACGCAGGGCAGGGCCTTAACGGCCAGTCGGCATCGCTGCTCCCCTGACACAAGCTGGCGTCGAGCGAGGAACAAGCATCGACGCCAGCAATGAGCGATTCCCAAAATACATCCAGCCGTTCATTTCCGCAGTTTTTCCTGTCGTCCATGCTCATTGAGTTCGCTGTACGCCAGGCTTCCTTGGGGCTATACCAACCCGGTTTGAAGGAGAGTCTATTGTAATTGCCATAATTCCTAACCCTCGGCTTTTACAACTTTTACCTTGACAATTAGGCCCTATACGGTTAATTTGTGTTAACAAAGGTCGCAAGCACCCTTAGGTGGTATAAAAATGGCCTTGTAAAAGGAGTTTTGAAAATGAAAAAGTTCTCAATCATGCTGTTGCTAATGGTTCTGGCCATGTCGGCATTGCTGATATCGTCCTGCTCCAAACCGACCGTTCCCAATTTTGAGGAATTAGGAGAAATAGGCGTCCCCGCCAGCGTTTGGGAATATGAGCACACGGTCTGGTTCGACATTAATTATGTGGATATGGACAAAGGCAGTGCCAACGTTAACATCTGGATGTCAGCCAAGGGCGAGAATCCCAACGCCACCCTCAAGATAGTAAACAAAAACATTGACTTCGATACAGTTCTTTCCTACACCCATGGCAAAATCTATTACGGTGGTGACTACGAGCTTCTTAATATGGACCAGCCAGTGGCTTACGAGATTGTGAGCGGCGGCAAGACCTACACCGGCAACATCACCCTGGATACCTGGCCCCAAATGGTGAATGTTCCCACCTGGCCTGAATTTCACCAGGATACGAACTACTCCCCCTCCTGGACCATCTCAGCCGATCCCAAATTCCATATAATCGAAGCCGGCGCTTACGGCGCGGAAACGGTAATGACTGTCATCCGCCAGATTCCCGGCACGGAAAAGACCTTCACCCTGGATCAAACCCACTGGAGCAAGATCAAGCCCATCGAAGAGTTCTCTTTCGGCATCAATGCCGTCGGTTACGAGATGATGAACAAGAACAAGGTCCTCATCACCGGCATTTCCCACAACTACTATTATTGGAGCCAGTACGAGCTCAAGACCTCCCATCAGACCCAACGCAACCCTCTCCGCTTTATGGACCAGATCCAGGCGGACATGGACAAATAATCTCGCTTTAGAGTCAAATAGTCCTATGGGCCTGCTTTTGACGGCAGGCCCTTTTTGATGGAAAAGGATGCCATGAGCAAAAAATCTGCCCTCGCCCTCTTCTCCGGAGGCCTGGACAGCATCCTGGCCGTTGCCTGGATGCAAAAAATGGGACACAAGGTGCATCCCGTCTGCTTCACCGCACCCTACATCACGGCAGACAGGGCAATCGAAAGCGCGCGGGCCAACGGCATGGAAATCACCGTTGTCGACATTTCCGCCTCCCATCTGAAGATGCTGGAGAACCCCATCCACGGCTTCGGCAAGAACCACAATCCCTGCATCGACTGCCACGGCCTGATGTTCGCGGAAGCGGCGAAACTGCTGCCCCGCTTTGGCGCGGATTTCCTCATTTCCGGTGAAGTGCTGGGCCAAAGGCCTATGTCCCAGCGCCGAAACGCCCTCCAGGCAGTGGACAAACTCAGCGGCCACGCTTCCCTGATTATCCGTCCCCTATCCCAGAAATTGCTGCCGGACACCCTTCCCATCACTGAAGGCTGGGTGGATAAGGACCAGTTGCTCGATATCAGCGGACGCGGACGCTCCCGCCAGATCGCTTTGGCAAAGGAACTCGGCCTCTCCTATCCCGGCCCCGGCGGTGGCTGCCTGCTCACCGACCGAAGTTATTCCCTCCGCCTGCGCGAACTCATAAAACACGGCCAGGACAGCGAAGCCAACATCCGCCTCCTCCGCTGGGGACGCCACTTCCGCCTCAATCCAAGCCTCAAATTCATCGTGGGACGTGACCGGGCTGATAACGCCAGCCTCGAAGCAGAGGATTATCCCGGGCTCTGGTTCCTTCTGCGCGATCTGGAAGGACCTCTGGGCCTGCTCACCGATCCGGAACCCTCCCCCGACCTCATATCCCTGGCCGCCTCCATTCTGCTCTATTACAGCAAAAAAGCTCCCTCTCCCGCCTGGGTGAAATATGGTGTTGACAGGAATCGTTGGCGTGAGATTTGTGTGGAAAAGTGTCCTGAATCTGTCTTCAGGCCGCTTCTGATCTCTCTCGACAAGGATTTGTGATGCTCAAGATTGAAGACCATTGCCTGTTTGAAGAATTCGGCACCAACACCTGGCTGCTCTGGGACGAGGATTCCCGCGAGGCCTGGCTGATAGACCCCGCCGCCCCTTCGGAAGCTCTGCTGGCACGGATCAGGGAACTGGGCCTCAAGGTCACCCTTTTGGTGAACACCCACGGCCACGGCGACCATATCGGCGGAAACGCCTGGTTCAAAGAGGCCCTCGGCGCCCCGGTGCTCATCCATCCAGCCGACGCCCCCCTGCTCACTGACAACCGCCGCAACTTCAGCGAATATCTGGGAAACCCCCTGCGCCTTGACCCGCCAGACCTCCTGGCTGAAGATGGCCAAATCCTGAAACTGGGCGATCACAGCATTCGGGTGATTCACACTCCCGGCCACACTCTTGGCGGGATCTGCCTTTTGGCAAATGGATTCCTCCTCAGCGGCGACACTCTTTTCCAGCAAAGCATTGGCCGCACCGATCTACCCGGCGGAAACCACGCCCAGCTCATAACCTCAATCCGCGAAAAGCTTTTCTCCCTGCCAGACGACACGGTGGTCTTTCCCGGTCACGGGCCCAGGACGTCCATCGGACTGGAAAAGAAGTCCAATCCATTTGTGAGGCCTTGATGAACCGCCACGACACCATCCTCATCCTCGATTTCGGTTCTCAGTACACTCAGCTAATCGCCCGCGCCCTGCGTTCCCTCAGTGTCTATTGCGAAATCCATCCCTATAATATAGCGCCGGAAAAGATTCGCGAACTCGCCCCCAAGGCCATCATTCTTTCCGGCAGCCCTTTCAGTTTGCTCGATCCCAACTCTCCCCAGCCCTCTGAAATGATCTGGTCGCTCGGTCTGCCTCTACTCGGCATCTGCTACGGGCAGCAATTGATAGCTGACCATTTTGGCGGCACCATCGAGCGCCACACAAACCGAGAATACGGCCGCGCAGTGCTGAAACCTTCCCTCCCCCATCCCCTGTTGGAAGGGATTCCCGCCGGCGCCGAGGTCTGGATGAGCCACGGAGATTCTATTTCCCGGCTTCCGGAGGATTTTCAGGCCCTCGCCTCAACCGCCACCGTGCCCTATGCCGCCATCGGCCATCTCAGCCGGCCTGTTTACGCGCTCCAGTTTCATCCCGAGGTGGTCCACACGCCCCAGGGGAAAACCCTTTTGGCCAATTTCGCCCTCAGGATTGCTGGCTGCGTGCCGGATTGGACACCCGAAAACTTTATCTCCTCCAGCCAGGAGAAAATCCGCGCCACGGTTGGCGACGCGAAAGTGGTGCTCGGCCTTTCCGGCGGGGTGGATTCCTCTGTAGCCGCCTTGCTTATCCACCGTGCCATCGGAGACCACCTCATACCCATTTTTGTGGATAACGGCTGTATGCGCTTTCAGGAAGCCCGGCGCGTGCAGGAGGCCTTTTCTGCCGTTCCAGACATCAACATCAGAAGCGTGGACGCCTCTGAACTCTTTCTGACGCGCCTCGCCGGGATCGAGGATCCCGAAAAGAAGCGCCGGATCATTGGCCACACCTTCATCGAGGTTTTCGAACGTGAAGCCGCCAAATACCCCGGTGTGGCTTTCCTGGCCCAGGGCACACTCTACCCTGATGTGATCGAAAGTGTCTCTTTCCGCGGGCCTTCCGCCACCATCAAAAGCCACCATAACGTCGGCGGATTGCCGGATAAGATGGGCCTCAAACTGATTGAGCCTTTCCGCGAGCTTTTCAAAGACGAGGTTCGCGCCGTGGGCAGGGAGCTCGGTCTGCCGGAAACCCTCATCAGCCGCCATCCTTTCCCCGGTCCCGGCCTGGCTGTGAGAATCATCGGGGCTGTTGACGCTGCCAGAGTAAGCTGCCTCCAGGCCATCGACGAGATCTTCATCAGCGAATTGCGCTCCTGGAACCTCTATGACTGCACCTGGCAGGCCTTCGCCGTGCTCCTACCGATCCGCAGCGTTGGTGTGATGGGCGACGAACGCACCTACGAAAACGTCTGCGCCCTCCGCGCCGTCAATTCCGTGGATGGTATGACCGCTGACTGGACCGAATTTTCCCCCGCCTTTCTGAAACACGTCTCCAGCCGCATCATCAATGAAGTCCGCGGTGTCAACCGCGTGGTTTATGACATCAGCTCCAAACCCCCGGCCACCATCGAGTGGGAATGATGCCGCTGGAGTCGAGCGAGGAACGAGCATCGACTACAGCAGGTCTGGACATTCGCATTTTCATACGGATTATTCATCCGCGAAATCTGTGAAATCTGCGTGAGACACTTCTTCATCCACGTAACTCCTCGATTTTCCGAGTGATCTGCGTGAACCCTCTTTAATTTGTGTCAATTCGTGGACAGAATATCGGGGCTGTTCACCCTGCCACGCCACTAAAACGCAAAACGC
>ERZ795030.695-NODE-695-length-49829-cov-8.062563_pt1 | contig 49829 bp, 40 predicted proteins | sample MGYA00375122_ERZ795030 | MGnify/ENA primary metagenome ERZ795030 (study PRJEB30165, sample SAMN05720146) | activated sludge metagenome | isolation source: anaerobic digester from wastewater treatment plant | place: Japan | collected 2015-04-20 ... | reverse complement strand
TACACCCTCATCCCCAACTTCCTCAAACTCTCCTCATACTCCCTCGCGTTCATCAATTTACTCATGGGTCTCCTCCCTTCTTATGGGTTTCTCCGGCAAGATGGAGAAAGCATGATCGTGCGAGCCGCCTTCACATCCGCTCCTTCGCTGATGTCGATCTTCGTACAAGACTGGTGCCATTTCGGAAACATACGTGAATAGTTAATGATACTCCATCGGATATCAAGTGCTTAAAAGCAACCCGCACGGACCCGCACACAATGGAACCCGGGGAAAGCGGCATCTCCCCAATGCATTTCTGCATCATTCTCTTGAGAATGAAACTTGATCTATCGGAAATTAAAGAGCTATTTCCTTTAGCTGCTCCGGATGCACGCCCGCATCACCGGCCCAGCTGCTTATGGATAAAGCTTCAATATATTGATTTTAATCATTCATCCTCCATGATCAGGTATTTCTGCAGGTAATGCATTCATGCATCACATGCATCGGATTTCTGCGCCGGTGACGGGAAACAGGAAAGGGCAGTCTCGTCACTGTTTCGCATGCAGACCGTAAGAGTGTTTTCATGCCGTATGCGCTCTTTTCGGGTAAGGAGTTGCATTTCTGACATCTTTCGCCTATCCTTGAGGCCATGAACGGACGCCCCGGCAGCATCTCGGAGACAATACCCATCAGTGGAGAGGCCGCCTTCGACAGGGACCCGATCCCTCGCAGGGGAGTATCCGTCTGCTCGATCACATCGCTTCCGGCAGGGCGTTCATGATCAATACCGCCATCATCGCCGCCTATCTGCTGGGAATGCTTGCCGTCGGCCTGTTGAGTAGCGGTCGCATCAAGACGCTTGCCGGCTTCTACGTCGGAGACAGGGCGGGCGGCACATGGCTGATCACCGGATCCCTCATGGCAACTATCGTAGGAGGGTCCAGCACGCTGGGCATTGCAGGACTGGGATTTTCCAAAGGGCTCGTGGGCGCCTGGTGGATGCTGGTGGCCGCAATGGGGCTTCTGATCCTCTCCTTCTGCCTGTCGAAAAAGGTGAGGTCTTATGGGGTCTACACCCTGCCCGAAATCCTCCAAATCCAGTACGGCAGCGATCTCGCCAAGACCATTTCATCCATGCTCATATCGCTTGCCTGGATAGGCGTCATTGCGGCGCAGATCATCGCCGCGGGGAAAATCCTCTCTTCACTGTGGTCGTTCGTCGACCCGCAGGCAACCATGCTCACAGTGGGGGCGGTGTTCATGATCTACACCGCACTCGGCGGCCAGTACTCTATTCTGAAGACCGATTTCTTCCAGTTCATCATCATTCTGGCCGGTATATCCATATGCCTTGTGTCCATCTTCATGGCAACCGGGGGCGTATCCGCGATGGCGGCGGCGCTCCCGCCCGATCATTTCTCCTTCCCGGTTTCGCCGGTGTTCACCTTCCGCGATCTCCTGGTCTTCTGCCTCTTCGTGGGCTCGGTCTTCATCGTCGGCCCCGACATCTATTCGCGGCTGCTCTGCGCCCGCACGCCCGAGATCGCCCGCAGGGCTTCTCTCGCTGTCGCATGTATGATGGTGCCCCTGGCGTTCGCCATCGCCTTTATCGGGGTATCCGCCCGGTTTCTGGTCCCCGACATTCCGGCGGAGAACGCATTTCCCGCGCTCGTCATGCATCTTCTGCCCTGCGGGCTCAACGCCCTTGTCATCGCGGCCCTGCTCGCGGCTGTCATGTCGTCAGCCGACACCTGCCTGCTCACGAGCGGAACGATCGTGGTCAACGATGTGATCCGGCCGTTCCTTCCGGAGGATACCGCTGAAAAGACGCTCATCTCCCTGTCGCGGGCCGCTGTGCTGGTGATCGGCACCCTTGCCGTCATCATCGCGCTGCGCATGCAGGAGATCATCGGATCGCTGCTTTTCGCCTACACCGTGTACTCGGGAGGTCTCGTGGTCCCGGTTCTTTTCGGATTCTACTCGGACAGGCTCCGGCTGCATCCTCTTGGAGCGGTGACCGCCATAGCGTGCGGCGGAGGCATGTCCGCCTGGCTCACGCTTGCAGGGCATGACAATCTCCTCCTGCTGAGCTTTCCGGTATCCGCTGCATTTCTGCTTACGGGGAGCATGGTCGGCAGGATGATCGGCGGCAGTGCGGGCATGCACGAAGACAGCGGGAGAAGCGCCTCCCGGAAAAGGCGGATGCATTGAAGATCGGATGGGGCTGCGGCGGGAAACACCGCCGCAAGATCCTCAGGACACTCTCTTCAGCTTTCTCGTGAGCGTCGTCGAGTCCACGCCGAGGTGAGGGGCCGCCTTCCTTGCGCTTCCGTACTGCTCAATAGCCTTTCTGATAATGTCCACCTCGATGCTCTCCAGATGATCCTTCAGGGTAACGCCCTCCTCGAGGATCTTGCAGTCCGCCTTTTCGAATATCTCCCTTGGAAGGTTGTTGGGAAGGACGTAATCTCCATGGGTTATGACCACGAGCCTCTCGATCACGTTTGCCACCTCGCGCACGTTGCCCGGCCAGGAGTAGGCCAGCAGGAAACCCATGGCCTCTTTCGAGATGCTTTTTTTCTTGCCGTACTTCCGGTTGTAGCGGCCCAGGAAGAAATGGATGAGATAAGGGATATCGTCACGCCTCTCCCGAAGGGGCGGAATGTAGATGGGGATCACGTTCAGGCGGTAGTACAGATCCGCCCGGAACATCTTGCGGCCGGTCAGCTCCTTGAGATCCTGGTTGGACGCACAGATGAGTCTGACATCGACCTTGATGGGTTTGGTCCCACCGACGCGGGTTATCTCGAAATTCTGCAGCACCCGCAGAAGCTTCGACTGAAGCACCAGGGGCATGGACTCCACCTCGTCCAGAAAGAGTGTGCCCTGATGGGCGGCCTCGAAGAGGCCTGTCTTCCCCTCCTTGCGCGCACCGGTGAAAGCTCCCCGGTCATAGCCAAAGAGCTCGCTTTCCAGCAGATTTTCCGGGATCGCCCCGCAGTTTATCTTGACGAATATGCCGGCCTCCGCCCGGTCCGATTTCTGGTGAATCTCCTCGGCTATCCGGTCTTTGCCCACGCCGGTCTCGCCGTAGATGAGCACGGTGGCGTTGGTGTTGCTCACGCGTTCGATGAGCTCCTGCACCCGAAGCATCGGCTCGGAAACCATGATGATGTCGTTGTCCCTCGCGGAAGAACGCTGCATTTCCTTGAGAATGTCCCGATACGCCATGGAAATCCCTTTTGTCTGCTCCAGTTGCTGCTGAAGCTCCACGAGATCGGTCATGTCCCGGACATTGGTCACCACCATTTTGATATTGCCGTCCTCGCCGTAAATCGGGTTGCCGGTCACCAGGATGTTTTTCCCGGATTTCAGGGTCTGGGGGATGGTGACGGCCCTGTTCTCCTGAAGGACTCTCAGGCTTACGCTCTCGTCGTAATACCCCTCTCTCACCAGGTCTCTCATGTTCCTTCCCACGAGCTCGTCGGCGTTGAGCCCCGTGATCTTCTCGTACGCGGAGTTCACCAGGATGGTGTTGGCCTGGCCGTCAGTCACGTAGATGCCGTCGTAGGACGACTCGATGATGGCCTTGACCCTGTCGGCATATTCCTGGGCCTTGAAAAGATCGTTCGCCAGCCGTTCGTATTCTTCCAGGAGCTTGAAGACGCTCATGACGCCGATGACCCGTCCCTTGTGGATTATGGGGTATCGGTGGCTCAGAAGCGAAATTCCACCGTAATCGACGGTAACGTTCTCAGCGGGCCTTCCTGTTTCCATTACACGGATATAGTCGGGCCAGATTTCCTTTTTGATCTCGCTGAACCTGATACGCCTCTTGGTTATATCGCCATGCACCTTGATGATGATCTTGGCGAGGTCGTTCGCATAGAGGAGAAATCCCTGGGTATCCACTGCAAAGATACCGAAATCGGCCGAGTCGAGCATGCTCAGATACAGATCGCCCGGAGCTATGTCGGGAATGTGTCCGGACGCCGAATCCCGGACATATGCGTCTTTCGGAATGGCCCCCAGCTTCCTCCGCCCGGGGTTCGAGGCCGCCCGGTCTTTGACTGTCTTTCCCCGACCCATATCCCAGCTCCTCCCTATTGGTAACTTTCACATGAATAATTGTCAAGGCTATCGAAGGGCATTCAGCTATGTTTTTCTGAAACAGCGATCATTCCTGTGCATGAGACTGCGAAATCAATCCGCATCCTGACCCGCTCGCCGCTCTGAAACAATTTATCATTTACTCACACGATAAATTTCTCTATCATCGCCTCACTCAAAATGGACTTTGCGAGGGGAAAAGGGATGTCTGACACGGAGAAGAACGAACAACAAGCGTCCATGGAAGAACTTCTCAGCACATACGGCCAGGAGAGCAGCGAAGCGCTCAGAGTCGGAAGCAGACTTCGCGCAAAGATAATTTCCGTCGGCAAGGAAAGCGTGTTCATGGATACCGGCAGCAAAGTCGACGGCGTCGTGGATATCGCCGAGCTCGTAGATGAAAAGGGCGACCTTCCCTATCAGGTGGGAGACAGCCTCGACCTCTACGTCGTTTCCGTCCGGCAGGGAGAAATCAGGCTGTCCAGGGCCCTGGCGGGAATCGGCGGGGCGGAGCGGCTCAAGGAGGCATTCCAGGAGAAAATACCGATCGAAGGACGCGTTCTCGAGACCTGCAAGGGGGGGTTGAGTGTGGAGGTTTTCAAACGCAGAGCCTTCCTCCCGGTGAGCCAGATCGACACCGTCTATGTGGAGAATCCCGAAGAGTATGTAGGCAAGACGCTGCGTTTCCTCATCACCGAACTGAGTGAGGGGGGGAAAAACATCGTGCTGTCCCGCCGCATTCTCCGGGAGCAGGAGAAAGAGGAGTCGAGACGGGCATTCCTTGCGACAATGGCCCCGGGCCAGATCATGAAAGGAAGGGTAAGCAGGATCATGCCCTACGGAGCGTTCGTGGAGCTGAGCCCCGGCGTCGAGGGCATGGTGCACGTCTCGGAGATGAGCTGGTCGCGCGTGGGCAACCCCGATGAGGTCCTGCACATGGGCGAGGAGATCGTGGTCAAGATCATCGGGATCGAAGGAGGCCCTTCGGGGGAGGTCGGTAAGATTTCCCTGTCCATGAAACAGGCGGGCGAAGATCCCTGGAGTACGGTGGCCGCGAGATATTCCTATGGCGACAAGCTCAAAGGCAGGGCCACCCGGTGCATGGACTACGGCGTCTTCGTGGAGATCGAGCCCGGCGTGGAGGGGCTCGTCCACATTTCCGAAATGAGTTACAAAAAACGCGTATCCAGGGCTCAGGACATGATCTCCCCGGGCGATGCCGTAGATGTCATGATCAAGGAGATCGATCCGGCGAACAGGAGGATATCGCTCAGCATGAAGGACGCCGAGGGTGATCCCTGGATCGGCATCAAAGACAGATACCGCGCCGGGCAGCGGGTCGAGGGCACTCTCGAGAAAAAGGAGCGGTTCGGCTGTTTCATCACCCTGGAACCAGGGGTCACCGGACTTGTTCCGAAGTCGAGGATTGCGAGGTTCCACGACCCGGCGGCCGTGGAAAAAAAACAGCCCGGCGAGCGGATCGTTGTAGTGATCGAGGAGATAGACACCGACCAGCGCAGAATCACCCTCGCCCCCGCCGATTCGGGCGATGAGGATGACTGGAAGCATTTCTCGGGTGAATCGAAGCAGCCGGTAAGCTCGCTCGGCGAGAAGCTCCAGCAGGCCCTCAAAAAAAAGAAATAGCGGGTGCGACCGGCTTCCTGCCGGCCTCAGCGCCGAGAGAAGCGCAGACGGGCCATACGGATCCCCTCTTTTCCATCAGCACCCTGAACGAAGCCGTCGGCATTCATATTCCATGACCCTGCGCCGCCGCGTTGAAACTTGAGAGGATGTTCCTATAAAATTCTGATAGGAGAACAGAAACACAGCCACCGCATTCATTTCGGCATCCGCTTGAGATGCCGCGTTCCGAAAACCAGGTGTTCGGGCGGCTTCAGATCGTTTCTGAAAGACCGAAGCGCCCTACCCATCGAAGACAGGCATCCGAGAATGGAAGAACGCCCGGATATGTGAGAACACCCTCACCGGGAGGTCACGATGAATGATGCCGCCCGCATCTCCGAAGCCGTGGAGCTTGGACGCAGGATCGGGTTTGTCCTGCTTGCAACCGCCGATGCTTCCGGATCCCCCAATCTGGCTGCTGCCGGCGCCATCGAGAAGATTTCTGAAAACATGCTCTCGGTATCCAGCTGGTTCTGCCCCCATACCGCCTCAAACCTTCAAAATAACCCCCGCTTAAGCATCACCGTCTGGGACAGCGCTGCAGACGAAGGCTACCAGATACTGGGCACGGTTGAACAGGTGATTGAAACGGCCGTGATCGACGGATACGTCCCGGAAGATGCACAAAGTACGCGGCACCAGGCCCAGACACAGCGTGAGATCAGGGTAAGGGTGGAAAAGGTGCTCTCCTTCTCCAGAGCGCCGTACTGTGATGTGATCGAAGAGAATCCGGACATTTCGTGAGAGAGGAAGAGCCCGATCCGTGACCGATTCTCTGCCCGGTGGCATGTATCTGCTTGCAATCGTAGCGGATCCGGTTATCTTATACAAATACAGTGGATCTTCATGAGATGATCGGCCCATTCCCGCGGATCGTGCATGGGCGTCCGGCACCGAGGCCGCCCATGATTCTTTGAACAGAAGGGCGCCTCTTTTTTACGTCCTTTGCGGGCGGCTTTCGAATGTTCATATAAGAGAGGAGGTTTTCATGGATAACAAGAAATCCCTGTTCTACGGGTGGTGGATCGCCGCCGCCACGTTCGTCATTCTGTTTATCGGGCTGTGCTCGGGATTCTACACCGTTTCGGTATTTCTCGAGCCGATCCAGCAGGAATTCGGCTGGAACAGGACGACGATATCGCTCGGGTTCACCATCGCCGCGCTGCTGGTGGGCTTGCTGAGCCCTGTCGTCGGGTTGGCGGTGTCACGGTTCGGTGTAAAGGGTGTGCAGCTCTTCGGCGCACTTGTTACCGGCTTCGGACTCATTTTCGCCGGCTCCATCCAGGTGCTGTGGCAGTACTTCGCCATCTACATCATCATGGCGGTGGGCCTCGCCAGTGTCAGCCTGGTGCCCAGCCAGACCATCATTTCCCACTGGTTCGAGAAAAGGCGGGGCACGGCAATGGGCATTATCATGACAGGCATCGGGCTCGGGGGCATGGTCATGGTGTTCGTCGCCAGCGCCGCGAACGACGCCTACGGCTGGCGCTGTGCGTACCGGTTGCTGGGCGTGCTGGTCTTGGCCATTGTCGTGCCGGTTATCATGTTCGCCCTGAAGAACAGGCCTCAGGACATGGGCCTGGCGCCCGACGGCGATCACGGCACGGCACTGAAGGGCTCTCTGTCCACTGAACCCTCGGGCTTCACGGTAAAAGAGGCCCTCAGGTCCATGGCTTTCCATCTCACCTGTCTGATCATGGCGCTGTTCAACCTCGTTCTGGGAGGGCTGACCATGCATGCCATCGCCCTGTTCAGGAGCTACGGGCTCGAGGAGGCGAATCTGATGTGGAGCCTTACCCTCGGTGCAAGCGTGCTGGGGACGGTGATATTCGGGTACCTCGCGGACAGGGGCTCGAAAAAGTTTCTCATCGGGGTGAGCTGGTTTATGCATATCCTGGCATTCGGCTCGCTCATGCTCGCCTCTGCAGACGCCCGGACGGCCTGGGGTTTCGTACTTTTCTACGGCCTTGCCTTCGGGGCGTTCGTCACGCTGCTTCCGCTGTTCGTGGGTGAGAGGTTCGGAGTGGAGCACTTCAGCAAGCTCATCGGGCTCGTCGGTCTGTTCCAGATCATCGGGCTCGCTGCCGGCTCGATTCTACTCGGAAGAATCTTTGACGCCACCGCCTCTTATGAAAGCGCGGTTTCGCTCCTGGCTGCCGTATCGATCCTCTCGCTCGCCGTGACCGCTTTTATCGGTAAACCGAGACGCCAGCCGGTGACGTCTCCTGCAGTGTGACAATTGCACCGCGGCGGGACAGCGGCCTTTGGGCGCTTCATTCGCATCGGTCATCCGTGTTCGTTTACAAGGGCCGGGATCTTATCCGATGATCCGCAGGCGCTTTGCACCGAGGATTGGAGACGAGCGGCCCCGGGGGCGATTCACACCGCGTTTTCACCGGAGGAAGAGAGAACCCGCTCCTCCTTTGGAGCCCTTGCCGAAAAGCCGCTGTCCGCTCTGTGCCTGATCTATATCAGTTCGCAGTGAAGTCAAGTGTGACAGAGCCGCCTGCGGCGATATTCTGAACAGGCAGCGTCGTGGTTCCGTCCGCGGCGATCACGCGATAAGTCCCTGCGGGCAGAGAAACTGAATATGCTCCGCTTTCAGAAACGTTGAGGGCTTTGAGCTCGACCAGCTTCGTCTCTCTGCAGGGGGACGTCCGGATGAACCGGATGGTGGCGATGCGGCCCTGAAGGCTCTGGGAAAGTATTACATTGCAGGTGATATCATTCATTACCGTAGGAGTGAGCGCGAAAGACGCCTGATAATCCCCCCCATCCGCCACGGCCAGCTCTGTACATACAGGGCTGTATCCATCGAGATATGCGACGATGGTATAAGCGCCGGGCGCCAGGTGCATCAGATACTCCCCCGCCTCATCGGAAAGGGTGGAGGTGTCCACATCGACCTGCCCTGTGTCCGGATCATATACCTGGGCGCTGATCTTTACTCCCGCGAGCAGCTCGGCCGAATTGCCGACCACTGCTCCGCTCACCGTGGCGTTTTCTAAGGCATCAATGACCTTTATAGTCGGCTTCAAAAGCCAGTTTCCGCTGTTTCCCGCCTTCACGACAGACTTATCCACATCGAAGTCCAGGACCAGCTCGGTGGTCAGACCTTCCATGATCTCGAAACTGCGTACCAGCTTGATGCCGCTCTGAACTCCGCTCGGGACCTTCAGTTGAAGGTACCGGTCCGCGGAGTCTATGAGATAGTTCGCATATGGGTGGTTCTCTCCCAGGATATTGGTCTCTTCTTCCGCCTCGTCGCCGACTATGAGCCTCATCTGGGTATAGGTTCCGGCCTTGAGGTCGGACACCCCCAGATGCTCGATCATTCCGTTCACCAGCTCCAGAAGGTTGTATGTCTTGTTGGGCGAAGCCACCACTTCCCATGGGCCGCCCCCGTCTTCGCCCATGTGGACCTGGACCTCCTTTATTGTGACGTAGACGGCCTGATAATCGCTCGAAGCGGCATCTGTGAGTCCGAGGGACAACGTCCCTGCATCATCCTGCCTCTCGCTGCACGCGGTACCCAGAAGGAATGCCAGCAACAAAACAACGATACGAATTTTTCCTCTCGACATAGCATCCGCTCCTTTGCTGAATTTATGCTGTTTTTCCCAGCTGTTGCAATAAGCATGCAATGATATGCTCGGTTGCGGAAAATTCCGGAGCAGAGCACCCGTATCAGGACGGGACCGGATGACGGGCACGATTGTAACCGTACGGGATGCGCTGTTTTTGTACACCGGGTTTCATTAGTGAACATGATCCTCGACGCATTGCCATATGTAGGCGCCCAAAATAACGCAAGGTTATTGTCTCTTTTTCCCGCCCCAGAGCCGGGTTCGGCGTCCTTTCCATGCATGACTGCTCAGGATCGGGCCTGGTTCCTGCATAGCCCCTGAGCACAAAGGGCATCATGCATGAAATCCCGATGAAAAATCAGGGGAGGATAGGTATACATCATGAGTTATCAGTGCCATAGAAGCGGCCGCCGGCCTTGACCTCCTCATCGTCATCTGTTAAGGCACGACACTGGGTGGATGCGGCATTGAGAATCCAAACACGGAGACGGAACATCTCAAGGGAACGATGCTTATGCAGAAAAATACCCTCCAGACAGCAGCAAAGATCACTCACAGCCTTGGTGTAAGAGACCAGTATTCAGAAGGCCACGCCCAGCGTGTTTCCTGCTTTGCCCGCAGGCTCGCTCTGAGGCTGCGGCTGCCCGACAACGAGGTTCACGATATCAGGACAGCGGGCCTGCTTCACGACATCGGGAAAATCCGTTTCAGCTCCCGGGTCTTCAGGAATGTGAAGGAACGCCCATCCAAATCGATGCTGAGGCAGATCAAGAAGCACCCTGAGATGGGAAAGGCGATCCTGCTCAATCTGAGATTTTCACCAAGGGTCATCGACTACGTCTACTGCCACCATGAACGGGAGGACGGAACGGGATACCCGCGTGGCATTACCGGTGATAAGATCCCGCTCGGCGCAAAAATCATCGGGGTAGCGGATACGTTCGATGCGCTCATCACCGACAGACCATATCAGAAAGGAAGATCCCTGCCCGAGGCCTTTGATGTTCTCAGGAAGCTCAGCGGATCGTCCTTCGACCCGGTGTTGGTGGAAACTTTCATCCGGGAGATAACGGCCAACGGGATATAGGGTCTCGCCGAGCGGCATACTACGACCCCCTGGGAGTCTGTTTCACCTGCCCGTCTTTTTGCTGGAACTCACAGTGGTTCCATATTATAATACCTTTTTATCAGGGGTATTTTTATGTGCATCATGGTATGGAGGGGGTATTCGCATGTCATCCGAGGTACGTGATTTCCTGAACCCGAAAGGGGTGGCCCTGTTCGGAAGTATGAAGGAAAACTGGTTCTTCGGGGCCGGAGTCGTGATCAAGGACCTGTTGGAGCTCGGGTATTCCGGAAGGGTCTACCCCGTGCATCCGAGTGCGGAGACTGTCTGCGGGCTCAAGGTCATTCGGGACGTGAGCGGGATGAATGGAAGCGCCGATCTGGCGGTGGTCATCACCTCATACCGTCAGGTCCCCGATATCCTGAGAAAGTGCGGGGAAAAGGGCATTCGCAGGGCGGTCGTGGTCTCGGACGGCTTCGGTGAGAGCGGGGCTGAAGGAAGGAAGCGCCAGGAGGAAATACTCGCCATAGCCAGAGGCTGCGGAATGCGTATCATCGGGCCGAATACCCTCGGGGTGTTCAGCCCGGGGTCGAGGTTTTCCACCATACCGTACGAAACGGGATATCGCCTTCCCCCCAAGGGCTCCCTTTCGATCATTACGCAGACAGGCATGTACGGCCCCCAGGCCGTGCCGTTCACCGATTACCGGTTCATCGGCATCAGATCGGTCATCGATCTCGGCAACATGTGCGACATCGACGAGGTCGACTGCCTGGAGTATCTCAACGACGATCCCCACACCCGGGTGATTTCTCTGTACATAGAGCACAGCAGACGGCCCCGGGAGCTTCTTGCCGTCGCGAACAGGGTCTCCCGCAATAAGCCGATCCTCTGCCTGAAAGGCGGCAGGTCTCCGGAGGCGGGCGAGGCCATGGCGTCCCACACCGGCTCCCTGGCCGGAAACGACATGCTTTACGATGCCCTGTTCCGGAAGGCCGGCGTCATCAGGGTGGACGAATATGAAGATCTGCTGGACTGCGCAAAGATATTCGCTCCGGGCGTTCTTCCCCGTGGCAACCGGCTGGGCGTCATCACCCTGACCGGCGCGATCGGCATCCAATGCATCGACGCCGCAATACCATCGGGACTCGCACCCGGGACCCTGGCCGGCCCCAGCAGGGAGGCGCTCTCGCACATCAGCGCAACTCTGGGCTCCCATCCCATCGACCTGGGCCCGGCTTCCGCCATGGATGGCATGGCCGTCTTCTCCCATTACATGAAATGCTACGATGTTCTCATGGAAGACCCCGCCGTCGACTGCATCTATTTCAACGTGTATATCGGCAACTATATGGCGCCCGAGCTTTATCTGGATATGCTCGGGCATATGCACCGGAATATGAGAAAGCCGGTGGCGGCATGGGCATACGGACCGTCGAGGGAGGCTGTCCACAAGCTTAGCATCCTCATAGAAGACCATGGGATCCCCTTCTTTTCCACTACAGCCAAGGCAGTCAGATCACTGGGGCACCTCGCCGCCTATGCCAGGTGGCGGGATTCGGCAGGGAAGAAGGATGAGCGCCTGGAAGCGTGATTCGATCCATTGCCGGCATCGCGCTTGCCTATGCCGGATACCGGGCGGCTGCTTAAAGCGGCGCCGTTTACACTGCGATCCTGATGCGGATGAACCGGACGATCGGTTCGACGCCCCGCCGCTCCCTGATCCATTGCTTCTTCCTCTCGTATCGGGAACGTGCCGGATCGTGTTTTGAAACTCTTTCTTGAGGTTATTATTCTATAACATATGTCTCCAGCTGGGTGCCGCACAAGGCACAGGTCCGGATGAAAAGAGCAGGGGCTCTTTCCCGGCACCCGGGATGCATGACGATACCGGGAGTTTCGCGTGGCGGATCTGATGAAAATTACAGCTTGACATCATTATGAGCATGTCTTATCGGATAGAGAGTTTCACGGATAAGGCCCTTATCGTAATGAAAACGATTTTCACGGGCTCGTTTTATCAGGTTTTCTCTTTAATATGAGGTCCTGAAGACCTCGCCCTTGCAGTCATCCTTTGGAGACCATCGGTGAAGCAATAACAGTGCCGGGAACATGCATGTACCAGACAAAACGCCATACGCTGCATTCGAGAGCACGGCGCGCCATGCCCGCTTCCGATGTGTCCGGGACATTCGAAGGGTTCGACATGGGGACGATCCACCTCGATCGAAGCATGAGGATCACCTATGCGAACGCTTCCGCTGCAGCGGTTCTCCAGGCGCCTCTGAGATCCCTGAAAGGCCGCCCCTTGCGGGATATCATCGCCGCTCCTCTCCTGGACAGGCTGTCTGAAGGGCTCGTCCGGGCGGCAGAGACGCATTCCTCGGTCCGCTTGGAGGCCCGACTCCCCTCATCCGGTCGTCGATGGATTTCTTTCCACTGCCTGTCCACGAAAAAGGGATTCACGCTCGTTCTCAAGGGTATCACGGGAGAAAAGCGTGCGGAAGAGGAGCTGCGGGCGCCCGGATCCGACTACCGGGCCATATTCGATGCAGCCAACGATGCGATCTTCATCCATGACATCCGGACCGGAGCAATTCTTGATGTGAACAGGAAGATGACGGAAAGATATGGGTATACAGCCGAGGAAGCCAGGAGGCTCACTGTGGGAGATCTGAGCTCGGGCGTCCCCCCCTACACCCAGGAAGAGGCGCTCGAAAAAATCCGAGAGGTGCTGAGCGACGGCGAGCTGCTCTTCGAATGGCATTCGAAAGACAAATCCGGCAACCTTTTCTGGGAAGAGATAAACCTCAAGAAGGCGCTCATCAACGGCGAGCTCAGAATCGTAGCGGTTGCCCGCGACATCACGGAGCGAAAGCGCATCCAGGAGGCCCTTGAGGAGAGCCGGCGATCCCTCTCCACGCTGATGAGCAACCTGCCCGGCATGGCGTATCGATGCAGAAACGATGCCCACTGGACCATGGAATTCGTGAGCGACGGCTGTACCGAGCTCACCGGCTGCCTGCCCGATGATCTGGTGGAAAACCGGATACTGTCGTATGCTTCGCTTATCCATCCCGATGACCGGCGTCGTGTGTGGGACAGTATCCAGAAGGCGCTGGACGAGCGGAGCCCCTTCAGAATGGAGTACCGGATCAGGACCGCCGACGAACAGGAGAAATGGGTCTGGGAGCAGGGCCGGGGAATCTTTTCCCGGAAAGGGGATCTCGTGGCGCTGGAAGGTTTCATCACCGATATCACCGAGCGCAAGCAGATGGAAGAAAGACTCCTCGAGAGCGAGCGGCGGCTCAAGCTGGCGCAGCAGTCGGGGCATGTGGGCATTTTCGACTGGGATATGAAAGCGGGCCGGCACAACTGGACCGATGAAATGAAGGAGGTCTACCGTCTGCCCCCGGATTTCGACGGCTCCTTCGAGAACTGGAAAAAGATCGTTCATCCCGATGACCTGGCGAGAGTATTCCGGAATGTTGAGCACGCCGCCAGGGAGCACCGGCGGGAGGTCGAAGGTGATTACCGGATCGTCTATCCTGACGGCAGTGTCCGCTGGTACATGGACCGCGGCGTCATTTTCTACGATGAATCGGGAAACCCGGCCCACATAATCGGAACCACCGTGGATATCACCGATCGGAAAAAGGCCGAGGAAGACCTTCGGAGGGCCAACGAGGAGCTCGACCTGAAGGTGAAGAAACGCGCCAGATCGCTCGCAGAGACCGTGGATAAGCTCAAAGAGCAGAAAAATATTCTTCAGACCATCCTCGACAGCATTCCGGTCATGCTCATCTTCCTCGACGCCGAAGGCAAAATCAGTCTGATCAACAAGGAAATGGAAAGGCGTTCAGGCTGGTCGCTCGAGGAAGCGAGGACCATGGACCTCATCGCTGCAGGCTTTCCCGATGAGTCGGTGAGAAACGATGTCCTGGCTTCCATCCGCGAGGGAAGACCCGGCTGGAGGGTGCACGAAGCCATGTCCCGCTCAGGGGAAATCTCCCCCGGATTGTGGACTAATGTCCGCCTGGCGGACGGCTCCGTCATCGGTATCGGGATCGATATCAGCGAGCGCAGGAAGATGGAGCGGGACCTCCAGCGCCTGGTCACCGCTATCGAGCAGGCGGGAGACGGTGTCGTGCTGCTGAACCCGGACTGGGTGATCGAATATGTCAACCCGGCCTTCGAGCAGATCAGCGGTTACGGCCGAGGTGAGCTCATCGGAAGAGCGATCGACAGCGCCGATGAAAGTTTCCTGTGCGCGGCGGGCTGCGAGAACTTCAAACGGGTGCCCATGGAGGGGAAAACGTGGAACTCCCGCCAGAGAAGGCAAAAAAAATCCGGCGAGATTGTTGAGATGGACCTCACGGTGTCGCCGGTGCATGACGATAAAGGGCGAATCGTCAATTTCGTATCCGTTGTGAGGGATGTGACCAGAGAAACCGCGCTCAACCAGCAGATCGCCCAGAGTCAGAAATTGGAGGCGATTGGGACCCTCGCCGGCGGAATCGCCCACGATCTGAAAAATATCTTCACCCCCATCGTTCTCAACACGGAGATAGCGCTGATGGACATCGATACCGACCATCCCGCCTATCCGCTCCTCGAAGAAATCCAGGAGGCGGCCAGGCTCGGGTCGGATCTCACGAAGCAGATCGTCACCTTCAGCCGGAGGAGCCTCAAGGAGAAAGCCCCTCTGCCGATAACCCCCATCATCGAGGAGTCGTTGAGCTTCCTCAGATCCACTCTGCCCTCGACCATAACGATACACTCGCGGCTTCGTGCGGGAAGAGCCCACGTGCTGGCGGACCCGACCCAGATCAAGCAGGTGATGATCAATCTCGGCAACAATGCCGGCCACGCCATGCGGGAACAGGGGGGAGAACTGTACATCGAGCTCACCAGGGAGATCCTGGGTGCGAAAACGGCTTCTGAAATCTCGCCCGACCTCTCGCCAGGACATTACGTGCGTATCGTGGTGCGGGACACGGGGGAGGGCATGGATGAAAAAACCATGCAGCGCATCTTCGACCCGTTCTTCACCACCAAGGCCAAGTCGGAGGGCACAGGCATGGGGCTGTCGGTCGTCCACGGGATCGTGCGCGATCATCGGGGCGCCATCACCGTCCGGAGCACTCCCGGCAAAGGATCGTCCTTTACGGTGTTTCTGCCCAGACTGAAAAGCCCGGGCGGCAGACGGAGGCTCACATCTGATTCTCCTCGACGAGGATGAGCTTGAGGATGTCCAGAGGGATGAGATTGCAGCGCTTTGCAGTCTGCCTGATCGTTTCGCCGCTCTTCATCTCCATGCCCCGCGAAGCAAGCCGCTCCCGGGCGATATCAGAGTCAGAGCCCGTTTCCAGACATATCTCCTCCAGGGTCTTTCGGCCGATCCCGCTTCCGGCATAGGATCGCTCGAGCGCCTTTGGAGTGAGACCCGCCCGCCCGGCCGAGATCTTCCTGCACGGGTTCGAGCGATCTGATCGCTCGATAGATGTCGATGGGGGCAAGGCTGTTTTGCCCGGCAATCTCTTCGAGGGAATCGCCGGGATCCTTCACCTGGATATTGTTCGCATCAAGCTCTTTCAGGGCCTGGTCGAGATCGATGTCCAGCCGCCGGGTGAAAACTCTGAGCGACACCCGTTCGGCATGCCCGAACAGGGGCTCGAAATTCCGGCTGTTGATCCAGAAATCCTTCAGGCGCTCATTGAGAAGAAACACCCGGCCAAAGGGCGGGAATTCCAAGGCTCCTCCCGCAAGTACAATGAGCGCCAGAACGCCGCTTGTGGCGAGCTCCCGCTTCAGCCGAACGCCTCCGCCGGCTTTTCGCTTTACATAGCTCAGGAGCGTCTTGCCGCTGTAGACGACGTGTATCGCTCCGGCCAGGAGAAAGAGCAGGCCCGAGACGATGTGGACGTTTCCCCACGCCGTTTTGGTGAGCCCTGCGAACGTCCAGCCGGTCCAGTAGGCGATCCTGCCTTCGGGGGTCATGAAGAGCACGGCCCCGGTGAGAGCCGCGGCTGCGAATCCGAAAAAGGCAAGGAAAGAGAAGAACGCCCTGAAATGAAGCGGCCCGCTTGTTATGAAAAACACCTCATACCGTGCCTGTTACACGCCGCTGCAGGGCGGCCGGAGGCCCTTCTCTATCCGTTCCGGCGCCCCGATCTGCAAATTGTGCTGACCGCCCCCCCTGCGGGACGAGAAGGCGGGGCCGTCATCTGCCGGCCTTCCTGTCACGTTTGTTCCGGTAAAGCAGCTCGTCGGCCTGTTTCAGGAGAGCTGCGGCGCTCCATTCTCCCGCCGTGTCAGGGGAAGCGATCCCATAGCTGAATCTCACCGGCACACGGGCTCCTCCCAGTGAGGCGGGGTGATCGTTGAAGTACCGCTGCATTCGCAGGATCAGATACTCGGCCTCCGCTGTGGACGTCTCAGGGAGAATGAGAACGAACTCGTCTCCGGCAAATCGCGATACGACATCGCTCTGGCGGGCCATCTTCGACATGGTCGATGCGATGTATACGAGATACTCATCCCCCCTGTCGTGCCCGAGCGAGTCGTTGACCTTCTTGAAGTCGTCGAGATCGATGAACACCACGCTCAAGTCCCCCCTGTACCGCTTCGCCCTTGCGATCTCCCTGTTCAGGGCCCTCTCCATGGCCCTGCGGTTCAGCAGCCCGGTCAGCGGGTCCCTGAAGGCGAGGGTCTTTATCTCTTCGTGGGCCGCAACATTGGAGAGGCAGATGGAGACCACGAGGCCCAGCTGCTCCAGAAGGCTGGGGTCGGCGTCAGGGGAGAACCTCTCAACGGAGAGGTCGGCAAAGTTGAGGCTCCCGGCCACCTCGCCGTCAAGACTGAGAGGAATGACGGCAATCGAGTTGAACTCACGCTTCAGCCCCGCGGGTATCAGAGGAGCAAATGGATCCAGGCCGTCGTTTCTGAGCATGGGCGTGCCGGTGTCGGGAACCAGGAGAGAAAACGTCTGGCGGTCGATGATCTTGAGGTGCCTTTCCGGGACCGCAAAAGATGCATAGGTCTGGATGAGCCTGGTGGCCTTTCCCGTATCGATGAGCGTGACCCATACATGCCCGACATTGAACTTGCTCATGATGGTGGAGAGAAGCTTATCGAAGAAATCCGCGAAGTCCAGTGTAGAGAGCACGCTTGTCTCGACTTCGAAGAATTTCCGGGCGGTCTCTTCGTTTTCTCTGACCCTCGAGAGCAACCCCCTGATATCACTGTCCGTATAGAACTTCATCGCCCCGATCCTTATGGAGGAGAACTATAGACGAACAAAAAAGACTCTGCAATAAGGATAACAGTGATGGAGCATGCCTCCGGCGCCTCTCACGGTCTTGCCCTCGTTCACAATTCATGGCGACCTGCTCGAGAGCCGTAAACGGGATTTACAGTTGTATTATTGTTGGTCATATGATTACATGACGGGCATATTGAGTAAATCTTTTGTCGGGGCTGATCATGGACGATACTCTCATCAGCATTTCACCGATTGTGAAGGCACCGAATATCCCGACCCAGGTGGCCCGGCAGATCATCGATCTGATCAAGTCGGGCGGTCTGAAGCAGGGCGAACGGCTTCCGTCCGAGCAAAAGATGACCAGAATGCTGGGCATCAGCAGAATATCGCTGCGTGAGGCCATGAAGCTGCTGGAAGCCAAGGGGTATATCGAATCCCGGGACAAGCGCGGCAAATATGTCAGGACCGCTGAAGAAGAGGTGAAATCCCCTATCGAAGACCTCCTTTCCATAGATCAGAACAAGATATGGGAACTGCTCTGCGTGAGGAGGATTCTCGATTCAGAAGCTGCATCCATTGCTTGCACACGCGCGACCGGTGCGGAAAAAAAGGCCTTGCGCGCACTGTGCACCAGAGCAGAGCAAAGCGGCCTTGCGCGCCAGGTCCCCATCGCCTCGGAGGGAGGGAGGCTCTATGCCCAGTTCTTCGACCAGCTCATCGAATCCACCCACAATACGATCTTCATTCTGCTGAGAAAGTCTATCGACACCCTGCTTCTTGGCGCCTTCCCTTTCAGCCGCAAGAAGCTTTCCACCGTCAGAGGGAGCGCCGGTCAGATCCTGGAGCAGCTCAGCGCTATTGCGGATGCGGTGGAAAAAAGCGATCCGGAGTCCGCCAGAGCAGCCCTGATCGCTCATATCGAATATCTCCAGAAGGCCCTCAAGAAAGCCATCGATTATCCGGAGCCAGCGCCCGAATAAAAAAACCGCGGCCCGAATCAGTGAAGGACCGCGGTGAAAGCAGTGAGAAGATACGTGTAACGTTCTTTCAGACAAAAACGTCGTCTGTTCCTTGAAGCCTCCAAACCCTCTCTTTTCTCCGCCGGGTCGCCATCCCGCAGAAGCTGTTTCCCCGATGCCTTGTTTTCCCTGCAGTGTTTCGCGGTCCGCCGCCGTCACACACGAGTCAGAAGGATGCAGACCGTGTGTGCATTCCGTGCTTCCCGAAACGAACAAGGTTGCGCCCGCCGCCGCCCCCGGCCGCTTGGAAAGGGTGCGGACGGGGGGCGCAACCACTGCGAAAAAAGATGCTTGGAGAGTAACATGGCCTTGTAAATTCCGTTTCTCCGTGCCTCCGTCCCCATGAAAGGCCGAAAGGCACTACCTCCTTTTTGAGCCATCGATGCCACCCGATTTCTTCCCTTGTGCGGCCTTTTCTTACAGCCCCATCTGTCTGCTGATGATGAGCAGCATGATTTCCGAGGTGCCTGCATAGATCGTCTGCACCCTGGCGTCCCTGAACATCCTGGCGATGGGGTATTCTTCCATGTATCCGTACCCGCCGTGGAACTGCAGGCATCGGTTCACCACGCGGTTGAGCATCTCGCAGATCCAGTACTTGGCAATGGACGCGCGCTTGACATCGAGCTTCCCCTCCATGTGGTCCACGATGCAGGTATCCAGGAAGGCTCTCCCGACCTCGATGTCTGACGCCATCTTGGCAAGCTCGAAAGAGATGTACTGGAACCGGCTGATGGCCCTGCCGAATGCCTCCCGGGTCCGGGTATAGTCGAGGGTGACGCGCAGGGCCTCTTCCGCCCCCACCTGTGAGCCCATGGCGCACACGAGCCGTTCCTGCTGGAGCTTCTGCATGAGATAGTAGAAGCCCTTGCCTTCCTGGCCCAGCAGGTTGGAAGCGGGCACCCGGCAGTCCACGAACGCCATCTCCGCTGTATCCTGGGAGTGCAGCCCTATCTTCTCGAGCCTCCTTCCCTTTTCGAAGCCGGGCGTGCCGTCCTCGACCACAATGAGCGACATCCCTTCATACGGGGAAGCTGCCTTCGGATTGGTGACTGCGGCCACGATGACGAGATCGCAGCACAGTCCGTTGGATATGAAGGTCTTCTGGCCGTTGATGATGAAATCGTCGCCATCCCTGACTGCGGATGTCCGCATTGCAGCCAGGTCGGAGCCCGTGCCCGGCTCGGTCATTGCCACGGCGGTGATGATGTCCCCTGATACACATCCGGGAAGCCACTTCTGCTTCTGCTCTTCGGTGCCGAAGCTGTTCAGGTACGGAACCACGATATCCGAGTGCAGGGGGAAGAAAAATCCCCCGCAGCGGGTTCTGGCAAGCTCCTCGGTAAGGATATAGGAGTAGAGAAAGTCCGCGCCCACTCCGCCGTATTCTTCTGCAAGCCACGGGCACAGAAAGCCCTGCTCGCCCATCTTTTTCCATACGGACCTGGGCACCATGCCCTCTTTTTCCCAGGTATCCGCAAACGGGGCGACCTCCTTTTCGAAAAACCTTCGCACCTGGTCCCGGAACAGGTGATGCTCGTCGGTGTAGTATCTATCCAGTAACGACATTCATTCCTCCTCGCATTGTGATGCCGCCGCGGGGCGGCCCCGACGGCCCGTTCATGACACTATGCAACCTCCGCCGGCTTGAGCTCCCCCTCGGCGTACAGTCTCCGCAGTTCCCGCTTGTTGAACTTTCCCACACTGGTCTTGGGGATCTCGGGCAGGAACACGAAATCATCCGGGATCCACCAGGACGCCTTGACCTTGTCCTTGAGATAATCCTTCAGCTCGTCTGCTGTGACGCTCTGACCCGCCGCCACGGTCACGCAAGCAAGAGGCCTCTCCTGCCACTTGGGATGCGGGACACCGATGATGGCCGCCTCCGCCACCTTCGGATGGCCCATGATCGTGTTCTCCAGGTCTACGGAAGATATCCACTCTCCCGCGCTCTTGACGAGGTCTTTGGTACGGTCCACCAGCCGCACGTATCCTTCGCTGTCCATGGTGGCCACGTCACCGGTGTGATACCATCCATCGGCAAAGGCCTCTTTGGAGCGCTCGGGGTCTTTGTAGTATTCACTGGCTATCCACGGCCCGCGGAGCCAGATCTCGCCCCACTCCTTCCCATCCATTCGCGCCTCTTTGCCCTCGGTGTTCACGAGCTTCATCTCCAGGCCCATGACCACGATACCCACGCTGGTGCGGATGTCATAGAGCTCGTCTCTGCTCAAGTCGGCCATGTAGCTCTTGGGAATGGCCGCGGACACCAGAGGCGTGGTTTCCGTTGCCCCGTAAGCCTGCTTGATGGGGAAACCGTACTTTTCGTTGAAGGTTTCGAGCAGGGTCCTGGGGATCGCAGCTCCGCCGCTCACGATGGTTCTCAATGACGAGAAGTCGTGCCAGCCGCCTTTCTCCAGGTAGTCGTACAGGAGCATCCAGATGGTTGGCACCCCTGCGGTGAAGGTGACCTTCTCATCCGCGATCGTCCGGCAGAGCTTCTCCATGTTGATGACCTCCCTGCCGGGAAGGACCTGTTTGCATGCCGCTATCAGCCCGGCAAACGGTGCGCACCAGGCGTTGGCGTGGAACATGGGAACGATGTGAAGGATGCAGTCGGACTCGCCCGCCCCGAATGTAATGCCTACCGTGAGACTGTGGAGCACAATGGCCCGGTGAGAATACACCACGCCCTTCGGGTCGCCTGTGGTGGCCGAGGTATAGCAGATCATGGCCGGATCGTTCTCGTTCAAATCGGTCGGAAAATCGTACTCGTCAGGGAAGTCCCTGATCAGATCATCGTAGAGCACGATGTTTTGAATGCTCGTCTGCGGCATTTTGCCCGTATGCGAGAGGACCACGAATTTCTCGACGGTCTTGAGCTGGTCCTTGACCAGCTCTACGAACATGAGCAGGTCTTCGTCCACGAAGATCACCCTGTCCTCGGCGTGATTGATGATATAAGCCAGATGGTGTGCAGGCAGCCGGAAATTGACAGTATGGAGCACCGCCCCGTAACAGGGCACGCCGAAGTAGAGCTCCAGGTGGCGATGGTCGTTCAGGGCGACGCTCGCAACCCTGTCGCCGCGCCGTATGCCAAGAGATTTCAGCGCATGCGCCAGCCGGCAGACACGTTTGTAATACGACCCGTAATCATAGCGGAACACACCCTCGGGGTATACGGAAACGATTTCCTTTTTGGAAAAGTACTTCGCCGTCCTGATCAAGAAGGTACGAAGCAGCAAGGGATAATCCATCATAGCCGAAACCCCCTCATAATAGTAATATTGTAATACAATAGTATTATATGCATTTACCGAAAAAACTTTCAAGCCTAAAAGACGCGCTTCGCTGTCCGCCCATTGTGAAATGTGCTGATGAGCCTACCAATAACCATTATGACGGCGGAAACGTACACGATAAGCAACCGCCCTCGGGACATCGGCGCAGAAACCGGCCGGCGGGCTGCCCTGCCCCGGAAATGAGAGTACATCCGGGCTGAAGCACTCGGGAGGCGAATCAGGCCATGACTTCTGGCAAAAAAAATTCTCAGTGGCTCGAGGAGCTCGATGACGTTCTCCGAGCAGTGTCGGGGGCCTTTCTTTTCGGTATCCCCCTGCTCTACACCATGGAAGTATGGTGGATCGGAAGCCAGGTCGATGCCCTGGACATGAGTCTTTCTCTGGCCGCCACATTTATCCTGCTCATCATCCTGGACTACGGCGCCGGTTTTCGGATGAACAAGAAATATGTCTGGAGCGTATCCATCCTCGACAGTCTTGTGGCGCTGGCGGTTGCAATCGTCTGCGCTGCGCTGAGCCTGAAGATCATCGGATATCTCCCTTCGGATCTCGGTCTTGAGAATATGCTCGGCCGCATCACCATGGAGGCCATCCCTTTCGGGATTGGGGTGGGAATTTCCGATCACCTGGTGGAGGGACAGAAGGCGCAGGGAGAAGATCCAAATCGGCAGCAAGAACGGCAGAGAGGCGAGGAAGAAAGAACGGCCGAAGGAAAACTCCATGGAACCCTTGTGGATATGGGCGCCACAGCGCTGGGCGCGGTCATCGTCGCCTTTGCCATAGCGCCGACGGAGGAGATTCTCTTCATCGCGAGCAGGCAATCGTCGCTCGGCATTCTGATAATCATGTCGGTATCGCTCGTCATTTCCTATATCATCGTCTTTGAGGCCTCGTTCGTATCCGAAAGCAAGCGGATGCAGCAGCGGGGCATTTTTCAGCACCCCGTCTTCGAGACTGTCAATTCGTATCTGGTATCACTCATGGTGAGTCTGTTCATGCTCTGGCTTTTCAAGATCCTGGGTTCGGACCAGTCGTATCAGGAGTGGCTGAACTACGTCATTGTGCTGGGCTTCCCGGCAAGCATCGGAGGGGCCGCAGGGAGGTTGGCGATTTGAGCCTGTTTGGAGAGCTGAAGAATGAATATTCGATCGCAGAGTGGGTATCGCTGGGCATCTCGCTCTCTATCCTGGCGGTGATCGTCGGCCTGGTGGTATGGTTCTGGCTGAGCCCGGCCGACCGCCTCGCACGTTTTCTCGTCAGAGAGGGCCAGACAAGGATGGAAGACGGCCTGTACTATGTGGATTTCACCATTGAGAACATCGGCGACGAAACCGGAGAAAAGGTTGAAGTCAAAGGCTCTATCACGGCCGGCGATCACAAGGAGGAGGCATCGACGGTGTTCGATTTCGTCCCGGGACGCTCAGAGGAAAAGGGCGTTCTCATTTTCACGCGCCCACCCCGAGGTCTCGTCATCACGGTCAAGAGTTATCAGAAACCATAGGGCTGCTGTTTCGAATTTCTTCACGTTTGACTTTCCCCTGCATCCCCTTATTCTCAGGATTGAGAACGGCGGCTCCAGGGCACCAGAGCCCGCGCCTGCAAGGCCTCAGAGCACGACGAGCCGGAGAGTAATCCGGTTTTCGAAAACGAGGCCCGCTTATGCGTCTGCCGGCATGAAAGTCGCTGGCGGGAAGCCGAGAAACTCAGTTTCGAGGCGCGGCTTTCCAGAGGGGCATATCCAGCAGCGCCGGGATCTTTGATCTTTTGCGGGAAGACGCAGTATGAGGAAGTGGAGGTCTTGACACCCATGTTCCGCCGCATTCGCTACCGATTCATGAGAACGGGGGAGGAAGATCAGATAATCCATCTGATTACGCGGGTATTCACGAGCAATGTGGCGCCACAGTATTCCCCGGAAGGGGTTCACGAATTTCTGAAGTACGCCCGCAGCGACGATCTGCTGAAACGCGCGATGCGCGATCACTTTGTCCTCGTGGCAGAGTTCGAAAGCAAAATCATCGCCATGATGGAGATCAAGAAGTACAATCATATCGCCCTCTTCTTCGTGGCCGAGCCGTTCCAGCACAGGGGCGTCGGAAGGCAGCTCCTCAAGCGCGCGCTGAGGATATGCCGGCGCAGAGATCCCTGGCTCAAAGAGGTCAGCGTGAACGCATCTCCCAATGCTGTCAAGGCATATACCCGGATGGGATTCGTTCCGCATGGAGCCGAGAAGACGATCAAAGGGATCCGGTTCGTGCCCATGACCATTGCCTTCAAGAGATATCCGCTGTTTCGTCACCTCGTGTGAGATCCGGCTGCGGTGCAGGTGGAGACGGATCAGATAAACATCTGCCCTGCCTGTACCCCGATCATCCTTATTTGTGAGGAGGGATTCCCGGGTGAGACGAAGTCGGGATTTGAAGACAGCAGATCTCCTATTATAATAGATTCGCATGGGTTCCGCCCATGACGGCCTGCACCGGAGGCCTGATGGGGGTCCCGTTCCGTGAAGCAGGCCGAGAATTTCCTGTCAGTCGAGGGCGTCATTTCCTGAAAAAAGACCGTAACGAGCACGCAAAGGGCGAAAGTTCAAGGAGGAAGAGATGATCTATATCGAGTACATGGAGCATGACCGCTCTATCCCCGCCGAGCTGCTCGCGGACCGGGGTGAAAAAGTTCCGTGGCCTGATGAAGAAGGCTTCTCCGATGATCATCCGATGGCTGTGCTCGGGCGCACCCTGCGGCTGGGTCCGCACCCTCCCTACCTCACGATCTGGCGGTGCAGGACATTTGAAAAGCTCGAAGAGTGGGAGGCCTACTTCAAAGCGAGAAAAAGCCTGCACGCAGCCGCTTCTCAAAACGCCATCCATCTCTGCCAGGCGGGCTGCTACAGCGAGGTTCTGTCGGGGCCCCCGATAGAAGGCGGCATTCAGTATATCGAGTTTTTCAAGCACGACGCCTCCCGGCCGGAAAAGCTCACTGCACTGCGCTTCTCCAAACGCGCACATATGTACGAAAACGGGGTACTCAATGTGGTCCTCTGCCGTATGGGCCCTCTGGGCCCCGAACCGGGAGGGCTCGCGATCTGGACATTCGAGCGTCACGGCGATGTGGAACGCATTGTGCTCGATCACCAGTGGCAAAAGAGCCTCAATATCGTCAGATCAGGGCTCTACCGCAAACTCGGGGACGAGCCATGACCGGACCTTCACGGGTTTTTCCCCGAAGGCTTCGATTCCTCTCCCGTCTTATTCCGTTGATGTTTCCCGGCCCTTCGACTCGCCCGGACAATCGTTCAGGCGGGTCATGGCGGGCTCTCTGGGAGCCTGTTATGCCGCTCGAATTTTCGATTCTCAACCAACCATCGAAGCGAGCCGGCTCTCTTTCGCGTCCGGAAGTGTATTGCCTTGCCTGCGTGCAGCTGCGATTATAATTATAAGATGAGAGGCGGATCCGATCGCTCACTGATCGAGGAAAGGGTATGCGTTCTGCGGTATTCGTGCTTCTGATATCTCTGGCTTCAGGATGCGCCGGTATTCCAGACGGCGTCGAGGCGGTGGAGGACTTTGATGTAAGGCGCTACACCGGGACGTGGTACGAGATAGCCAGGCTGGAAAACCGCTTCGAAAAGGATCTCACCGCGGTCACCGCTTCCTACAGCCTCCGCGATGACGGGGGAATCGATGTGGTGAATCGGGGCTTCAACCTGCGGAAAAAGGAATGGGAACAGGTCCGAGGAAAGGGATATTTCGTCGGGGACGCATCACTGGGGCGTCTCAAGGTTACCTTCTTCTGGCCTTTTTACAGCGGATACAACATCATCAGGCTCGACCGGGATAACTACCGGTATGCACTTGTCTGCGGAACAACCCGGGACTATCTCTGGATCCTGGCCAGAGATCCCAGGCTGGATCAGGACATCTTAGACGGGCTGGTGGCCCATGCAAAAAGAGAGGGGTTCGACACACAGGAGCTGGTCTTCGTCGAGCACGATCAGCCTGCGGACTGATCCTCCAGGGATGAGTCGTCTCCTTGCATCGGCCCTTTTTTCCATCCCCGCTCCGCCTTCAGTCGGTCGATGAGGCGGTCTTTTTCCGCCCAGAGCTCGCGCACCCATGTCTGGAAGCTTTCCCTGAACACGGGATCGTCCTGATAATTCCCTGAGAGAAACTCCCGGGGCACGCCGAGCTTTTTCACCCGCACGGAAATCTCCGGTACGCGTCCGCAGAGATAGTCCCAGAAATCGAATGAGCCGGGAGGGTAGACGATGGTGACGTCGAGAATGCTGGTAATCCTGCCGTCCATTGCGGCGAGGGCGAACGCAAAACCGCCGGATTTCGGCATCAGAAGATGGCGGTAGGAAGATCTCTGCCGCGCGTGTTTCTCAGGGGTGAACCTGGTCCCTTCGATGAAGTTCAGGATGGAGACCGGCGTATGCCGGTATTTCTCACAGGCCTTCCGGGTGGTTTCAAGGTCCTTGCCTTTGAGATGAGGGTTCTTTTCGAGAACGTTCTTCGGGTAGCGTTTCATGAAGGGATAATCCAGAGCCCACCAAGCCGTCCCCAAAAGCGGAATCCAAAAGAGCTCCTTCTTGAGAAAAAACTTGAAGAACGGGATATGTCCGTGAAAGGTGATCAGCAGCACCAGAATGTCGGACCACGACTGGTGATTGCAGTTGATGAAGTACCATTCCGATCTGCTCAATCCCTTAAGGCCCTGGATGTCGTAGCGGGTCTTCTGGGTGAGCCTCAGGGCCGCGAGAATGCCCCAGATCCAGCAGTTCACGGTTTCCATCAGCGCTTTGGCGCACGTTCTCTGCCAGCTCTCGCTGCGTATCAGGAGCTTGCTCAGAGCCAGGATATGGACCGGAACGGCCCACACAACCGTATTTATGAACATGAGCGAAAGGGCGATAATCCCGTTCATGACGGATGCGCTGCGCATGCTGTCTCCTCCCTGTCTCGTTCACAAAAAGCGTCTCTGTGCGGAGGTATCTCCGAAAAATGGGGGCTGCCCGGCAGAGAGCCTTGGCCGATTTCGGGAGTATACATGAATATGGGCGGTTATGACAATTCACCGGCGGGGCTGTTTGCCCTTTTTGACAAAACTTTCACAAATAGATCCGGGTGTTCTCTCTGTGGTATAGATCTTCAGGCGACCCCTTTTGCCGGGAATGTAGGTATCTGTTCAGGGCGGATGTCCATGTTTCGAAGGGAGAAACGGCTTGCCCGCCGATGAATTTTGGGCAATAAAGCGCGGAATGCGCGCACATGTTTCCTGCGAAAGCACAACAGGATAGAGGTGTTGTTATGGAAAAGACTCTCGCGGTTCTGGAAGGGGACGGCATAGGACCGGAAATCGTCCGTGAAGCCGTCAAGGTGCTCAAAGCGGTCGGGCACAAATACGGCCACAGGTTCGTCCTCAATTATGCCCCTTTCGGGGCCGGGGCATATTTTGCACAGGGGTCTCCCTTCCCGGAAAAGACCCGGGAGATCTGCGATGCGTCGGACATCATCATCAAGGGCCCGGTCGGGCTTGCAGTGGAGCAGATGAATCTGATCCCCCCCGAGCAGCGCCCCGAGATAGGGGCCATCCTCCCCTTGAGAAAACGGTACGATACCTTCGCCAACTTCAGACCGGTGAGGCTGCCGCGGAACCTTGCCCATTTCTCACCCCTGAAGGCACAGGTTATCGGAGACGGGATCGATATCCTCATGATCCGCGAGCTGGTGGGAGGCATATACTTCGGAGCCAAGATCGAGGGATCTGCTACGGGAATGAGATATTCCACTGACGAGTGCACCTATACCGCAGACGAGATACAACGCGTGGCGGAGGTGGCCTTCGAGGAGGCGAAGAGGCGCTCCTGCCCTCTCATCAACATCCACAAGGCCAATGTCCTTGCCACCTCCCGCTTCTGGAAGGAGGTCGTGGAGGATATCGCCCGGTCGTACCCTGATGTCCCGTACCGGTCGCTGCTCGTCGACAATGCAGCCTACCAGCTGGTCAAAAACCCGGCACTGCTCAACGGGGTCATGCTGCTCGAAAACATGCAGGGAGACATCCTCACCGACCAGGCCGGCGGGATCATCGGGTCGCTGGGGCTCATGCCGTCCGCCTGTATCGGTCCTGAAAAAAGCTATGTGGAGCCTGCGCATGGCTCCGCTCCGGATATTGCAGGGAAAAATATCGCGAATCCCTATTCCATGATCGGCAGCATCGCACTCATGTTCGACCGGTGCCTGGGGCTGACCGATGAAGCCGATGAGATCTGGAACGCCCTGTTTGCCGTGTTCGAGCGGGGTTATGTCACCGCGGATCTCGCCCAGGACGTCCATGAACGGACCGAAATCATCACAACAGAGGCGTTCGGGGACATGGTAGTGCAACACATCCTCAAAAGCTCATAAACTTTAAGGAGGAAACCATGGTAACCGCAGTCATCCTCATGAAGGCCGACAGAGAGCGGATCAACGAGTCAGCCGAAGCACTGGCGGACATGAAAGGCATTTCGGAGGTCTTTTCCGTGAGCGGAAGATACGACCTCGTGGCCATCGCCCGGGTGGACAGCAACGAAGAGCTCGCCGAGCTGGTGACCGGCCGCATGCTCAAGTTAAACGGGATACTGGACTCCGAGACCATGCTCGCATTCAGGGCGTACTCCAGACATGATCTCGAAGGCATGTTCGCGATCGGCTTCGGCGAATAGGCAAAAGGGCCGGCAAAAACCATGTGGAAGATCCCTCCCCGGGAAAAGATCTACGAAGCCCTCACGGCAGTGGCGGACGGAAGGGTGAAGATCACCGGCGCCCACGAGGCCGAGGTGATCTCTTCGTCCGGGAGCACAACCTATCTCGTGAGGTTCGACGACGACATCACCAGGGTCGCCTCGAACGACAACGCCTCCCGATGGCAGGGATACCTGGGCTACCCAATCCTGGCCGTCCTCATGGTCCTGGGAAAGCTTCGATACGACCCCGAAGCGGCCATGCTCCTTGCCGGCATTCCCTGGAAGGAGATCAACAAAAAATACAGGAACGATTATGCAAATGCGGTCGATTCCGTTCTCGCTTCATGCAGGGAACGGGGCGTCGACGTCCGCAAGATCGAAGAGGAGGTCGACGCCCTGTGGCGGCAGATCACAGCGCTTGAGCTCGAAAAACTGCCGGGGACAAGGACCTGAAGCTCAAGCGCCCTGCACCGGCCCCTTCCCGCCCGCCTGAGAGAACGGGCATCTCCCCGGCGTCAAGCCGCGCGGATTTCTATTCGTACACCTTCTCTTCCAGCTCGTGGGCGTTGAGCGCGTCTTCTTCAACGTCGCGGACATCCTCTTTTGCCAGGGTCTTGAAATACTCCTTGTACCACTCGTTCTGGATGATCAGCTGCATGATCTCGTTCGAGCCAACCCAGATCATGGACAGCCTGATGTCCCGTACGATGCGCTCCAGGGGGTAAACATTGGTATAGCCGATCCCGCCGACGACCTGCATGCACTTGTTGGCGATCTCCCAGGCGGCCTCGGTCACGTACTTCTTGCTCTGGGAGACCATGCGCCTGACTCTCCCCGGATGCACGACGCCCGAATCCACCGCCCGGCAGGTGGTGTACACCATGGACCGGGCGGAATCCAGCAGCATGGCGCAGTCGGCCACCTTGAATCCTACTGCCTGGAACATCTGGATGGGCAGGCCGAAGGCCTTCCGCTTGGAGGTGTAGCGGGTGGCGATCTCCACGGCCGGGCGTACCGAGCCGATAGTCATGGCCGCCGTACCGAGACGCTCGGGGATCATCATGCGCACGAACACGTCGAAGCCTCCGTTGATGCCGTTTAAGGCGTAGCGTTCCGGCACGCGGACATCCTTGAGGATGAGTCTGCCGGCTCCGCCTCCCCGGACTCCCATGAGTCCGTAAATATACTTGGTCTCGACACCTTCGGTTCGGGGCACCATGAAGGCGGTCATTCGCTTGTGCGGCGGAGCGGAGGGATCTGTCACCGCATAGACGAGAAACCAGTCCGCCCCTTCTGCGCCTACGATGAAACGCTTCTGGCCGGTGATGATCCAGTCGTCGCCGTCCTTTTTCGCCACGGTGGTGGCGCCGAAGAAGTCAGACCCCCCTCGCGGCTCGGTGAGGCCTTCCGCGGCAAAGGTCTCTCCCTTCAGCAGGGGGATGACCACCTGCTGCTTGAGCTCTTCGCATCCGAACTCGATGATCGCCTCGCATACGATATCTGCGCCGACGCCCCACAGGCAGGCGAGAGAATAGCTGGCGACGCCGATCTCCTCCGCGACGATCGCATCGTCCACCCAGGTGAGCCCCCTCCCGCCGTATTCTTTCGGGAGCCGTATCCCGAGCAGATTTCTTCTGCCCGCCTCCTGGAGATACTCGCGGGGAAACTGGATCTTCTCGGCATCCATATCGAGGATGAGCTGTTTCGGAACCCACTTGGTAAAGGCGCGCGCTTCGTCCCTGAGCTTTTTCTGCTCACCGGTCATCATGAAATCAAACATGATAGTCCTCCTGATATAACATATTGTTTTATTATTATCCTCTCCTGTTATAATTGTGTCAATGACATTTTCCTTGCAATTCCCGGCAGTATCGGATGAAGATGCTGTCAGTTTTTCAAAGGCGGCCGTGCATGGGATTCAAGGAAATAGGCAGAAAAATCCAGATCGCCCGGGAGGAGCGGGGCCTGACTCAGATGGACCTGGCCCAGGCCCTCGGGATCACTCAGGCGGCACTGTCCAACTATGAGCTCGGAAAGCGCAGACTCTATCTCCAGCAGATCGAGCAGATCGCAGCCATCCTCGGCAAAAGGCTCGATTTCTTCATCCAGGAGGAAAACGGGGGTCCCGGCACAGCGCCGCCAGGCGGCGAGCACGAACTGAGGGACATATACGAGAAGATTTCCCGGCTCGGCCCTCCCGAGATCCGCCTGCTGAAAGACTATCTCGACTACCTTCAATGGAGGCAGCGCAATGCACCCATCAAATGAAGCACAGCGCGCCTTGATCGACAAGGTCGAGCGGTTCGCCCGCGATTATGCACAACTGCCGGAATCCGGCGGCGACCGAACGGCCCGGGCGGCGCGGCTGTACCGCGCGTACGCGAAGGAAGGCTATCACGCACTCCTGATCCCGCAGGACCTCGGCGGCCAGGGCCTGGATTACGTGAGCGCCGGTCTGGTGTACGAGGCTCTGAGCTATCATCTCCCGGGTACGCTCCACGGCCCCGTTACTACCGCCCACTGCACCGAGATGATCAGGATCGGCTGCCAGGAAAAGCCCGGAAGGCGGTATCTGGCGGACATCGCAACCAAGGGCCTGGCGGCGGGATTCTGTCTCACCGAGGAAGGCGCGGGCTCAGATATCTCGTCCATCGCCACAGTGGCCAGGCGGTCGCCCGAAGGATTCGTCATAACCGGGAAAAAGGGCATCGTCATCAACCACGCCATCGCATCATATCTCATCGTCTTTGCCGCCGGACCGCACAAAAAAGGCCGCGCCGGGCTGAACGCCTTTCTCGTGGACGCGTCTCTGCCGGGCATCCGGATCGGAAAGCCCTACGAATCGCTCGGGCTTGCCGGAAGCGTCATGGGAGACGTCGTGTTCGATTCCGTGCAGCTGCCTTCAGAGTCGCTTCTGGGAGAGAAAGACAGCGGGTATTTCCTCCTGATGGAGACTCTCGACAGAGGGCGGCCTCTGGTGGCGGCCAGCTGTGTGGGATCGGCGAGGAAAGTGTTCGACCTGGTGCTCGATCACGCAAAAGCACGCATGCAGTTCGGTAAGCCGCTGTTCTCTTTCCAGGGGATATCACTGCCCCTTGCCGAGTATGCAACCAGGCTCCAGGCTTCGCGCCTGCTCACCTTTGACGCGCTGTCTCGCATCGATTCGGACAGAACCTTTTCTCTCGAGGCGTCCATGGCAAAGCTCCACGCCTCGGAAACCCTGCATGACCTTGCCGCATTCGGCATCGAGGTCATGGGCTGCCGCGCCGCCAGAGAGACGCCGGATACCAGCGAAATCATCCGCATTCACCAGGACGCGCAGCTCATGAAATCCATTGACGGCACCGCAAATGTGCAGAAAATGGTGATCGCATCGCAGTTGTAAGGGGCCATGAAGAGATCCGAGGCCTTCAAGGGATATCTCAGTGTCGCCGGTGCAGCGCTCTTGTGGGCGTTTTCCGGGATAGCGGGCAAATACCTTTTCATGACCGGGATCGAGCCGATAGAGCTCGTTCAACTCCGTGTGTTGATCGCATCGGCGGTCCTCTTCATCATCTTCGCTTCATCAAGCAGGCCGCTGCTCAAAATCGGGAAACCGGACATCCTCTCCTTTCTCATCCTCGGGGGCGGGATCATGTCGGTCCTGCAGCTCTCGTATTTCATCGCGGTGGCGCACATCCAGGTGGCGGCCGCCATCGTGCTCCAGTATCTCGCGCCCGTGCTGGTCGCTGTTTTTTCCATGGCGTTCTGGAAAGAGCGATGCACGCCGGCAAAGATCGCAGCGCTCATCCTCTCCTTTGCCGGGTGCTATCTGGCGGCCGGAGGGTATGGTCTCTCCTTCAGGAACATGAACACCCAGGGGCTCTTCTGGGGCCTGTGCTCCGCATGTTTTTTCGCCGCCTATACGCTCCTTGCGGAGCGGATGACGTATCGCTACTCTCCCTGGACCGTGCTCTTCTATTCCCTGCTCTTTGCCGGCGTGAGCATCAGCATCGCTTCAGGTTTTCCGGACGCCGCAGCTCATGGCCGCTCCTTCGAGCAGTGGCTTCTCATCGTCTATATAGCGGTTTTCGGCACGCTCCTGCCCTACGGTCTCTTTACCGTAGGAGTGAGCTTCATCCGATCCACCCGTGCTGTGATTACCGCCACCCTGGAGCCCATCTCCGCCGCCGTGTTGGCATCCTTCATGATTTCCGAGCTGCTCTCAGCCCTGCAGGTCGTGGGAGGGGTCTTTGTCATTGCAGCGGTCGTGGTTCTCCAGCTCAGCCGTGAACACGGCGAGCTCTCCCCCGCATCTATCCGGTCCCGAAGCGGATCACCGGGATTCAGGAGCGCGAGCGTGGAGGATCTCTCAGGCTGAAACCTCTGCTCCGATCATCTTCTCAGCAGGGAATGCGGGAGCTGTCGTCTTCATGAACCGGAATCCACCGGATTTTTCTTGACAACAGGTTTGTTTCGTATAAGAAATATTCCCACCAGAAACATTCGTGCGGAATTGTTTTCCTGCCCGCACATCGAAAAAAGATGCATGTATGGACGATAAACCAACCACAGTTAAAAAAGGATGCAGTGTCCGGAACTTGCCGGTCGACAAGAACACGGAGAAGGACCGCGAAATCGCATCGGTCCTGATAGGATTTTCCGTAAGCGGGAGTGAAGAGCCGGGACATCTGAGCCTCGGCGAACATCTCACAGGCGACTGCCACATGAGGATACTCATGGCGCTGAGAAGGATCATGCATTTTGTCGATGCCTACTCCCGCAAGCTTTCAATCGATTACCATATTACCGGTCCTCAGCTCATATGCCTCCATACGATCGTCTATGACGGTCCCATGACACTTTCGTCTCTCGGCAAACGGGTCAGCCTCAGCATGAGCACGGTCAACGGTATTATCGACCGGCTCGAGCTGAAAAATCTCGTCGTAAGGAAGAGGACGGACCCTGACCGCAGAAAGGTGATCGTCTCCGCGACCGACGAAGGCGTCCGACTTTCCAGAGAGGCGCCGACTCCTCTTCAGAACAAGCTCGTACAGTCGATCTCCGATCTTCCCGAACTGGAGCAGGTATCCATCGCCCTTTCGCTCGAACGGATCGCAGACATGATGGAGGAGAAAGATCACCCGGGCCGTTCCAGGAAGTGAGGCCGGAAGAGGTCGATATAATCCCTGGCTGCGCGACTGGTGACTGTCAGGTTTTAGGAAATACCGGGATGCATCGTGGACACCTTGTACTTTCATGTGTGCCGCAGAGAGTTTCCGGAAGAAAGGCAGGCCATGGGTCATAAAATCGTTGTTCAGAACCTCTACAAGATCTTCGGAAACCATCCCCACAAGGGTGTCAAGCTGCTGAAGCAGGGATACACCAAGGATCAGATCCTGGAAAAGACCGGGCAGGGTGTGGGGATCGCTGATGTATCGTTCCATGTGGACGAGGGAGAGATCCTGGTCATCATGGGACTTTCCGGCAGCGGAAAGTCCACCCTGGTGCGATGCCTCAACCGGCTCATCGAACCCACCGAAGGCAAGATCCTCCTGGAAGGGTCCGATATCACCTCGCTGAACAGGGAAGAGCTGCGGCAGCTCCGCCAGAAGCGCTTCGGCATGGTCTTCCAGCACTTCGCTCTCTTCCCCAGGCGCAGCGTGATCAGAAACGTCGAGTACGGGCTCGAGGTGCAGAAGGTGCCGGCCGCCGAGCGTCGCGAGCGGGCCGTGACCGCGCTCGAGCAGGTGGGGCTCAAGGGATGGGAGGACTCCTACCCGGCCCAGCTCAGCGGCGGCATGCAGCAGCGCGTGGGCCTGGCCCGGGCGCTGGCGCTCGACCCGGACATCATGCTCATGGACGAGGCCTTCAGCGCCCTGGACCCGCTCATCCGGCGCGACATGCAGGACGAGCTCATCAAGCTCCAGGAAAAGATGCACAAGACCATCATCTTCATCAGCCACGACCTCGACGAGGCCCTGAAGCTCGGCGACCGGATCATCCTGATGAAGGACGGGTACATCGTGCAGGAAGGTACGGCCGAGTCCATCCTCACGAGCCCGGCCGACGAGTACGTTGCCAAGTTCGTGCAGGACGTGGACATCTCCAAGGTGGTCACCGCGGATACCATCATGAAGAACCCGGGCGAGGTGGCGAGCTTCGCCCACGACGGCCCCAAGGCCGCCCTGTGGAAAATGCGGCAGGCAGGCCTCTCGAGCATCTATGTCCAGCACAAAAACAGGCTAGTGGGGCTCGTCAGGGCGGAAGACGCCTCTTCGGCGCTCAAGGCGGGCGACAAGGATCTCAGGAACATCCTCGTCACCGACATCCACCGGGTGTCGCCGGACACGCCGGCCTACGAGCTCTTCCCTCTCCTGGCGGAGAGCAGCCCCGTCGCCGTGGTGGATAACGAAGACCATCTCATGGGCGTCATCATCAAGGGCACGCTCCTGGCGGCCCTTGCAGAAGGAGTACAGACCAATGGACTGGCTGAATAATATTCCTCGTATCCCCATCGGCGATGCAATAGACTACGCGATCACCCTGTTTTCCGATAACTTCTCGTTCCTCACCAAGGCGTTCTCCGACGTGGTGGAAAGCGGAATCGCCATCCTCATCCAGGGGCTGATGTTCTTCCCGCCGTGGGTGCTCATCCTGGCTTTTACGGCCCTGGCATGGTTCCTCAGCCGGAAGCGGAGCGTGATGCTGCTGACCCTCATCGGTCTGTTCCTTATCTGGAACATGAAGCTGTGGGGCCCCATGGTGAGCACCCTGGCGCTGGTTCTCGTCTCCACGGTCATCGCCATGATCATCGGCCTTCCCCTGGGGATTTTCGCGGCGCTCAGCCAGAGAGCCTACGGGGTGATCATGCCCATTCTCGACGTGATGCAGACCATGCCGGCCTTCGTCTACCTGATCCCGGCCATTCCCCTCTTCGGCCTGGGTCCGGTGGGTGCCATCTTCTCCACCGTCATCTTTTCGATGCCCCCGGCAATCCGGCTCACCTGCCTGGGCATCCGACAGGTTCCCATCGAGCTGGTGGAGGCCGCGGACTCGTTCGGCAGCACCCGGCGGCAGAAGCTGATCAAGCTCCAGCTTCCCATGGCCACGCCCACCATCATGGCGGGCATCAACCAGACCATCATGCTCGCCCTGTCCATGGTCGTGATTGCGGCCATGATCGGCGCCAAGGGCCTGGGCGGTGAGGTCTGGAAGGCCATCCAGCGCCTGGAGCCGTCCAGGGGCTTCGAGGCCGGCATCGCCATCGTCATCGTGGCCATGATCCTCGACCGGATCATGCAGCGTGTCGGCGGCAAGCAGACCGGCGCCACGTCACAGTGAAGTGCATGGGTTTTTTCGATGAAAATACAAAAATCCGTATAAGGAGGATACTATGAAACGATTGACCGGATACACGGTTCTTTTCGCACTGTTTCTCGTCTTCGGTGCGGCATCGGCCGGCCAGGCGGCGGACAAGAAGCTGGAGCTCGCCTATGTGGAGTGGTCATGCGCCACAGCAAGCATCCACGTCGTCGAGGCGGTCCTTGAGGACAAGCTGGGCTATGACGTGGAGGTCACCTCGGTAAGCGCCGCCGCCATGTGGCAGGCCGTGGCCACTGGTGACGTCGACGGCATTACCACGGCCTGGCTGCCCGTCACCCACGGTCACTACCTCGACAAGGTCGGCGACAAGGTGGTGGACCTGGGTCCGAACTGCGAGGGCGCGGCAATCGGCCTGGTAGTCCCGGCTTACGTGACCATCGACTCGATCGAAGAGCTGAACGCGCACGCTGCCAAGTTCGACAACGAGATCATCGGCATCGACCCGGGAGCGGGCATCATGAGCAAAACTGAGAAGGCGGTCGAGGAATACGGCCTGGATCTCAAGCTCATGGAAGGCACGGGCGCCATGATGACGGCTATCCTTGCCGACAGGATCAAAAATAACGAGTGGGCTGTGGTGACCGGGTGGACTCCGCACTGGAAGTTCGCTCGCTGGGACCTCAAGTATCTCGAGGATCCAAAAAACGTGTACGGCGGAGAGGAGAAGATCCATACCTTCGTTCGCAAGGGTCTCAAAAAGGACCACCCCGAAGCCTACCGGTTCCTCGACAACTTCCACTGGAATCTCCAGGAGATCGGGCAGGTCATGGGTTGGAACGCCGAGGGTGCGGATCCGGCCGATTCCGCGAAGCGCTGGATCAAGGAGAACCCCGATCGCGTGAAGGAGTGGCTGTCGAATTAACACGTTTTTTCCCGTATAACGACATGCCCCGCAGCCTGTTGAGCTGCGGGGCATCCCAATGCCTCTGGCTTCCCTCCTTCTCCCTGCATTCCCTCCAGACGGCCGGGCGTACCTTCCCGGGCCAAAATATCCTTGACATGGTCGTCACTCCTGAACTATATCATAACAACTGGAAAACACTGAACTTTCAACACGCCCAAAAGGCGGGGAGGGCGGCTCCAACTCGTGAATTGTATGGGTTAATCTTTGCCGCTGTGCGTCTGGAAACCGCTCCCCGGAGTGGGCAAGAAAGAGTGAATCAACAGGTGTAAAAAACATATTTACCGTTTTGAAGGAGAAAGGGATGAAAAAGTATGTACTGCTGGTGAGTGTATTGTTTCTCGCATTGGGGTTGGGCAGCGTCCATGCCGCCAATGACACCGTGGTCATCGGCCTGCAGGGACCGATCACCGGGGCATGGGCCTATGAGGGCCAGATGGCGAAGCAGTCCTGCGAGATCGCGGCCGACCTGATCAACAAGAAGGGAGGCATCCTTGGCGGCAAGAAAATCGTGCTCAAGGTGGAGGACGACGCCGGCGAGCCGAAGTCGGGCGCTCTGGCGGCCCAGAAGCTGGTGGCGCAGAAAGACGTGGTGGCGGTCGTTTCCACGTACGGGTCGTCGGTGTGCGAGCCTGCTTCCAATGTCTATGAAAAGTTCAAGAAGGTGAACATCGGCTACGGAGTCACGGCGGTGAGGCTCACCCAGCGCGACTTCAAATACTTCTTCCGCACCTGCGGCAGGGACGACTCACAGGGCAAGTTCTTCGCGGATTTCGTGCCGAAGAAATTCAATGCAAAACGCATCGCGATCATGCACGATAACACCGCTTTCGGGAAAGGGCTTGCCGAAGACACGAGGGCGGCGCTCGAGCCCATGATCAAAAACAAGCAGGCGGAGATCGTCTACTATGACGCCATCACCCCCGGGGAAAGGGACTTCCGCGTCTCGCTGACCAAGCTGCGCGAGGCGAAGCCCGAGGTATGGTACTTCACCGGCTACTACGCAGAGGCGGCGCTCCTGGTGAGCCAGGCCCGCGACATCGGGATCACCTGCCCGTTCGTGGGCGGCAACGCGGCCATCAACGACGAGTTCGTGAAAATCGCGGGACTGAATGTGGCCAAAGGCTGCTACATGACAAACGAGCCGCTCCCCGGCGATCTGCCCTACCCGGAGGCGAAGGAGTTCCTCGACGCCTACAAGGCCAGGTTCGGGGAAATCCCTTCCAGCCCGTGGCCCATCTATGCAGCCGATGCCCTGAACATCATCGCCTACGCCGTGGACAAGTCCGGCTCCACCGATTCCACCGTGCTGGCCGAATATCTCAGAGACAAGGTGGACGGCGCCCCCGGCATCACCGGCCCCATCGGATTCACCAAGCAGGGCGACCGGGAAGGCGTGCCGTTCTATCTCTATGTGGTTGACGATCAGGGCGACATTGTCGTATCCAGATAACATCCGGTTAGGGTAAATCAGCAGCACGAGGACGCATGCACGTTATCCTGGAACAGATCATCAACGGGCTGACCATCGGCTCGTTCTACGCCCTTATCGCCCTGGGTTACTCCATGGTGTACGGGGTGCTGAAGCTCATCAACTTCGCCCACGGCGACTTCTTCACCCTGGGCTCGTACCTGGGATATACCGTGCTCGTCTTCGGTGCAGCTCTTCTGACCGCTCATTTCGGACTGTGGGGGGCGCTGACGGCGGCCCTGATCTTCGCCGCCGTCAGCCTCGCTCTCGTGGGGCTCATTGTTGAGCGCCTGGCATACCGGCCCGTATACCCGGCAGGCCGGCTGCCTGCGGTGGTTTCCGCGCTGGGCGCTTCGATCTTTCTCCAGAACACCATCATGGTGGGCTGGGGGCCGAGGTTCCAGGCGTATCCGTCCGAGCTCATCCCCAATGTCCATCTCCAGATCGGAGGCATCCACCTCTCGCTGCTGCAGATCCTCATTCTGGTCATGTCCTTCCTCCTCATGGGCCTTCTCTACTACATCGTACAGAAAACCACCTTCGGAGCGGCCATCAGGGCAACGGCCCACGACCGCAAGACCGCCTCGCTGATGGGCATCAACATCAACAAGGTAATCCTCTTCATATTCACGCTCGGGCCGGCTCTGGGCGCCATGACAGGGATCATGGTGGGCATGTACTACCGTCAAATCAGCTTCACCATGGGGTGGAATTACGGGCTCAAGGCCTTCACCGCATCCGTTCTGGGCGGTATCGGCAATATCCCGGGCGCCATGATCGGGGGGCTCATCCTGGGTGTCCTGGAGATGCTGGGGGCAGCCTATATCTCCGCCGCCTGGAAAGATGTGTTCGTGTTCATCATCCTCATCCTGGTGCTCATCTTCAGGCCCACGGGCATTCTGGGCGAGAAAGTGGCGGAAAAGGTATAATCGCATGGAACAGGCCTCATTCCCCGGCATTGCAAAGATCTTCTCCTCCCCGCCGCTGCGCATCACGCTCATTACCGCACTCTTTCTGATATACCCGTTTCTGGTGAGCGATTACTTCATCGACATCGCCTTTTACTTCGGCATCTATGCCCTGCTGGGCCTGAGCCTCAACATCGTGCTCGGCGAGGTGGGCCTGTTCGACCTCGGGCATGCGGGGTTCTATGCCATCGGGGCATACACCACGGCCATCCTCAACACCAAGTTCGGCGTCCCTATCCTCGTACTGCTGCCCTTGAGCGCTCTGGCCGCCGCCCTGTTCGCCTATGTGGTCTTCTCCCCGGTCATTCACCTCCAGGGCGACTATCTCCTCATCGTGACCCTGGGCATGGGGGAGATCGTCCGCCTGGCGCTCATCAACAATCCCTTTGGACTCACGGGAGGGCCGAACGGGGTGTTCGGCATCGACTTCCCGTCTCTGGGGGCATTTCTGGTGGTCGATTCGTCCCTTGAATACTACTTCCTGATCTGGCTCATCGTGGGGCTCACCATCCTCGGTCTGACAAGGCTCCAGGACTCCCGGATCGGAAGGGCCTGGAACTATATCCGCGAGGACGAGACAGCGGCCAACGCGTCCGGGATCGACTCCCGCAGCTACAAGCTGCTCGCATTCGTCCTGGGCGCGGCTCTGGCGGGGGTGGCCGGCAATGTGTACGCGAGCAAGCTCATGTGCGTCTCGCCCGAGAGCTTCACATTCTGGGAATCCTGTCTCATCTTCTGTATCGTGCTCATCGGCGGGATGGGCTCCATCCCCGGGGTGCTCATCGGCGCCGCCTTCATCAGCCTGTTCCCGGAGATATTCCGCCCCTTCGCCATGTACCGGATGCTCATCTTCGGCTCCGCCATGATACTCATGATGATGTTCCGCCCGGGCGGAGTCTGGCCCAGAAAGCGCGGTGCAGTTCAGTATGAGTCCCTCCTCGGGGACACAGGGAGAGCGGATGTCTGAGCGCAGGACACACGCATCCGGGGAGATCGTCCTGGAAACGTCCGGTCTCACCAAAATCTTCGGCGGCCTCATCGCCGTGAACTCGATCGATCTGAAGGTGCACAAGGGCGAGATCCTGAGCCTCATCGGCCCCAACGGCGCGGGCAAGACCACGGTGTTCAACACGGTAACCGGCATCTACCGTCCCGAGTTCGGCGAGGTGTTCTTCAAAAACGAAAAGATCACAGGGAAAAAGCCGCACCAGATCATATCCTGCGGCATCGCCCGAACCTTCCAGAACATCCGGCTCTTTCCCGACATGACCTGCCGGGAGAACGTCATGGCCGGCCAGCATTGCAGGAGCTCGGCAGGCCTGTTCTCCTCCATCTTTAAAACACCCTTTCAGCGAAGAGAGGAGGACATGATCCGGGAGGTTGCCGAGAAAAGGCTCCGCCAGGTAAGGCTCTGGAAGGTCAGAGACGAGCTGGCAAAGAATATCGCCTACGGATCCCAGCGCATGCTGGAGATCGCACGGGCCCTGGCGTCCGACCCTGTGCTGCTGGTGCTGGACGAGCCCAGCAGCGGGCTGAACCCGAGGGAGACCTGGGACCTCATGGTATTCCTCCAGGGGCTCATCAGGGAAGAGGACATCACCATTCTGCTCATCGAGCACGATATGAACGTGGTCATGGGGATCTCGGACTGGGTGGTGGTCATGGACGGCGGCCGCAAGATAGCCGAGGGCGTCCCGGAAGACATCTATGCCGACCAGCGGGTCATCGAGGCCTATCTGGGGAAGGAAGAAGAGGATTACGGCGATTATGGCGCCACTGCTGAACATTGAGCATCTCTCCATCTCCTATGGAGGAATTCAGGCGATCAAGGACGTCTCCATTCATCTGGAGCAGGGAGAGATCGTATCCGTGCTCGGGGCGAACGGAGCCGGGAAGTCCACGCTGCTCCAGGCCGTATCGGGGCTCGTACCCATCAGCGGTGGGTCCGTGATATTCAGCTCGGAGGTGCTCAACAAAGTCCCAGCCTACGAAATCGTGCTCAAAGGGATATCGCTCTCTCCTGAAGGCCGCAGGGTGTTCCCCACGCTGACCGTGGAGGAGAACCTGAATCTGGGCGCCTACACGAGAAGAAAGATGAGGGACGAGGTGCGGAAGGCAAAGGACCGGGTCTTCTCGCTGTTTCCCATCCTGAGCGAGCGGCGCAAACAACTCGCAGGCACTCTTTCCGGCGGCGAGCAGCAGATGCTCGCCATCGGCAGAGCGCTCATGAGCACACCCAGGGTCCTGCTCCTGGACGAGCCTTCGCTCGGCCTTGCCCCAATACTCGTGAAACAGATTTTCGACATCATCGCCGAGATCAACGCCCAGGGAACATCCATCCTGCTGGTTGAGCAGAACGCACACAAGGCGCTCGGGATCGCCTCAAGAGGCTATGTCCTGGAGAACGGCCGCATTGTCGCATCCGGCCCCACCTCGTCGCTGCGGTCCGACGAGAAGATCCAGGAGGCGTATCTGGGCGGCGCCGCACTGAGGAAAAAAGCTGCCCGGTGATATTCGGGCTCCTCAATGAATTCCCCGGTATACGGGTCCGGGGGCGTCATCGGGGTCCCGCGGGAAATACCCCATCCGCTCGAGCACCTTTCGAGTGAGTGCAAGCACAAATCTTCTATCGTGATATTTCCGGCTCATGGCCTTGACCCACTCCTCAAGGGCTTTCGGCAGCGGCACGCGTTCCTGCGAACCTTTTTCATCATTTGGCAGATTCCTCTCATCGATCAGATCCATCCCTTGCGGGTGGTGGATGTCGATGAGCTTGCGGAGCAGTTCCATATCCGGTGCATGCAGGTCGAGATCAATCACCTGAGAAAATATATTTATCACTTCTTCCCCCCATCCCCTGTTCGTTGTGGTGGAAGAGGTGTATAATAATGTTCATGCATGAAGTTCTGAGAATTGCGAGCTGTCAAAGGGTCTGGTTTTTTTATTACCTGGTCGATGAAAGCCACGGGAAATCTGCAGCGACCATTCTTTTATAATGTAAGCAAAGCGGCGCATTTCAAGCGACCTGAGACTTCCCTTTACGCCCGGCGGGAGACAGAGGAAGCGCACGGCTTTTTACACCGAGGGCGAGTGATGCGGTTCTGCGAAGGTGTTGAGAACCTTTTCTCAGCGTGTAACATCTTAAAGAAAGTATCTCTTCATTTTCGAGCGCGGACGGAAAGGGCGGGGCAGCCGTGACAGGCATGCCCGAACAGAGCTCAAGAAGGGAATGGAAGAGACGGAAGCGGTGAAAAAATCAAAAGATCAGCTCATACGCGAACTTTCAGATGCACAAAGACGGATAACCGAGCTTGAACAGGCATTGTCCGGGTGCAGGCAGACGGAAGAGGAGAAAAGAGAGCTGGAGAAGCGGCTCGGGGAATCCAGGAGGATGGATGTCCTTGGCAGGCTCGCGAGCGAGATAGCCCATGATCTGAACAATATGCTCTACCCGATCATCATCGATGCCGAGGTCCTTCTGGAAGATCTTCCGGAAGAGAGCTCGGCGCACCAGATCCTGAAACAGGTGCTCAGCGCCGCATACAGGCAGAAGGACCTGGTCAACCAGATCTTCTCGTTCAGCAGGCGGGGCGAGCAGGAGCGCAGCCCTATCAGAATCATCCCGGTAATCCAGGAAACGCTGGCACTCCTGCGATCTTCTCTTCCGGATACGATCGAGCTCAGGCAGCATACCGACGTGCCGTATGACACGGTCAAAGTCGACCCGCTTCAGATCCGGCAGATCGTCACGAACCTGTTTCGGAATGCGGCAGAGGCGATCGGGCAGAAGCCGGGTACGATCGAGGTGGCCCTGAAGATCGTCCATCTCGAGCCTGACTCCGATCATCCGTACAGAAAAGCGGGAGAGTATCTCGCTCTGAGCGTGAGTGATACCGGCGCCGGTATGCCGCCTGAAATGCTCGATCATGTATTCGACCCCTCGTTCACGTCGGGAGGTGCGGGCAGAGGCACCGGACTGGGGCTTGCAATCACCCGGGAAATGGTCAGGGACCACGGAGGCTCGATCACGGTTGACAGCGCACCGGGGAAGGGGTCGCGCTTCACTGTCAGCCTCCCGGTGTACGGAGACGCATCGCCGGCGAAGAGGCCCGAGGCGGGAACCCACAGACCGGCGAGGGAGAAGAAGAGAATCCTCCTGGTAGATGACGAGGACATCATCCTCTCAAGCATCCAGCGGGTGCTGAGGCGGCTGGGGTATGATGTGACTGCGGTAAACGACAGCGTGGAAGCGCTCGACATGTTCTCCAGTGCGCCCCAGGCGTTCGATCTCGTCATAACAGACCTTACCATGCCGCGCATGACCGGGGCGGAGTTTACGAACCGGATTCTCGCCATCAGGCGGGATACTCCCGTCATCCTGAGCACCGGATTCAGTGACGTGATGGACGAACGCAAGGCCCGGGAAATGGGGGTCCGGGAGTTTCTCATGAAACCCGCGGGCATCAACGACCTGAAAAACGCCATCAAACGATCACTGGAATCAGAAGAACAGGCGGCCGGGTGATCCGTTCGGTCTTCAGGAAGAGGATATGACGGCACGTACCGGAATCAGCCCTTCTCCATCACCATGCCGATTTTTTTCTGGAGGTTCTTGAACTCGAACGGCTTCTCGATGAAAGCCGCAGGCTCATCCTCCGGGAAATGATGCGAAACCTCCTGTTCGCTGAAGCCGCTCGACACGATCACCTTGACATCGCTTCTGATGCGCTTGAGTTCGTGGAAGGCCTGTGCTCCGTCCATTCTGGGCATGGTAAGATCCAGGATGACAAGCGTTATCTCCGCCGCGTGCCTGCGGAAAACATCCACCGCCTCCCGTCCGTCTGATGCTCTGAGCACGTGAAAGCCGAGCTGTTCCACCATGGCCGTACAGAGATCGAGCACCATCTCCTCATCGTCCACTACGAGCACGGTGTCTGCAGCATATTCGGGCCGCGGAGTAAACGCTCCGGCGGAAGGCATCCCCCCCTTGCCTGCCGCATCGGCAGCTTCCTCTGAAGCCAGGGCCGGAAACAAGACCCTGATCGCGGTTCCCCTGCCGGGCTCACTCTGTAGCATGATGGCCCCCTGGTGCGCCTCCACTATGCCCAGAACCGCCGCCATGCCCAGCCCCCTGCCTGTGAACTTTGTAGTGAAGAATGGATCGAAAAGTCTTTCCATGGTTTTTTCATCCATGCCGCATCCCGTATCCTTCACCTCCAGAAACACATAGAGGCCCGGCCTGGGCTTCTCCCTGAGCCTGCTCTGTTCGAGACAGCGCTCGTCGCAGTTCTGAACACCTGTAGCGATGGAAATGATGCCCGGGTTGCCGCCGATCGCCTCCGAGGCATTCACGATGAGATTCATAATGATCTGCTGGATCTGCGCCGGATCGGCCTTGATGGAGGGTATGGATTGATCTGTATTCAGGCTCAAGCTCACGGTCTTGGATATGGACGCCTTGAGCAGGCCGGCCATCTCATCCACAAGCCCGCTCAGATTGAAGGTCTTTACATGGAACTTCCCCTTACCCGAGTATGCGAGCATCTGGCTCGTGAGGTCCGACGCCCTCAGCGTCGCCTTTCGCGCCTGCTCGAGAAAGGACTGCGATCTGGGGTTCTGCACGCCGCCCAGAATCGCCAAATCGAGATTGCCCAGGATCGCGGTGAGCAGGTTGTTGAAGTCGTGTGCGATTCCTCCCGCCATGATTCCCAGGCTCTCAAGCTTCTGGGACTGCTGGAACCTCCGCTCCATCTCCATTCTCTCCTTTTCAGCCTTCTTGCGTTGCGTGATATCCTGGAGCGCCCCCACGATCATCACCGTTTTTCCGTCCCTGACGACCGGCGACTCGTTGACCTCCACCCATATCTTCCGCCCGTCTTTGGCCTTGAGCTCCAGCTCATAGGTCGGCTGGGGCTTGCCGGTCCGGATAGCCTCTTCAGTGGCATGAATACCCTTCTGGTTGGCAGGGTTGTCGGTGAGGGTTTCCGTCCACAGAAGCATCCGGTCTTTCGGGTCGTAGCCGAAGATCTTCTCGAACTGGGGGCTCAGGTAGACCAGACGTTGGTCCGGGGTATGGGAATAGAACACATTTGTACTGTTCTCCACGATGTTGCGGAGTTTTTCCTCGCTCTCGCGCAGAGCATCCTCGGCACGTTTGCGGTCGGCGACATCATTGAAAATGCTCACTGCAGCGACAATGTTTCCCTCGAGATCCCGGATGGGCGAGGCGCTGATCGAGAGGTAGGTGAGCGTACCGTCTCCACGACGGTAGGGTATCTCCTCCATGGAGATATTCTCTCCGAGCAGGGCCCGGACGATGGGATATTCCTCCGGCTTGTATATCGTTCCGTCTTTGTGGAGGGGTCCGTACTGCGCGTCGCCCTGGTAGCTATCCATCCGAATGACCGGGTGGCCGAGCAGTCTGTCTCCCTGGGCGTTGTGGTAAAGAAGCCTGCCCGAGGGCGCCTCGACGATCGTCACTCCGGAAGGCAGCTGCTCCAGTACCGCTTCGAGCTTGATGAGCTCGCTCTCCATCTGCTCATAGAGTTTTTCCAGCTCCTGCTTCTCGCGTTCGGACCGCTCCCGTATCGAGGGCTGCAAGGCGCTCACGTCTTCGAGAATCATATCGACGCCATTATCTGACGGTAAACAACGCACGTAGAGGAGGAGATTGCCGGGAAAAGGGGAACGCACAGTGAAGGCCACCGGGGTGTTTTCCTTGACCGCCCGGCCCGCCGCTCCGTAAAACTCCTGGGACATCGTCCCGGGCAGAACTTTGCGGAGGGCTCGCCCGCGCATGTCTCCTTCCGGCTGCTGGAGCATGATGCGCGCCGGCGTATTGACATGGATGATGCTCAAGCCGCGGTCGAGGCGGATCACCCCCATGCCGAGCCTCTCGAAGATCTCATCCGCCACGTCGCGACCCTTCATACCGGTTTTTCCTGAATAATCCTGCATCTTCATTCTCTCAGGACCCCGCGGTGCATCTGCATGCACGACTCTCTATTGATGTTCCCTCCCTCCAAAACGATCCGCCGCCTCGCGGTCCATCCCTGCACGATCCCGAAGCACGCCGGGAAGGAACCGGGAATATGAATGGAAACGGCACTCAGACACACCGTTTCAGAGGATAGAATATCCGATCGCCTTAAAGATTAAAGGGCCTGTGAGGCATTCCGGACAAAAAAAGACCTCATGAGGAGGGAGCGGCGCTGAGGCCATGGCCGCGGCATCGCCCCGTTCCGGAACGGGCAAACCCTAATACCGTCCGTTGCGGCCGGAGAAGATGGCGGAGCGTTTCCGCATGGAATTCTACCGCTCCACGGGAAGCAGAACGGTGAAGATTGTGCCCTTGCCTACCCAGCTTCGCACGGTGACAGCGCCTTTATGGTCCTTGACGATGCCGTGAACCACGGAAAGACCCATTCCCGTCCCTTCCCCTTTGCGCTTGGTGGTGAAAAACGGCTCGAATATGCGCTGGAGCGTCCTGGCGTCCATACCTGTCCCCGTATCCTTCACCTCGATGCGCACATACAAACCTGCACACAGATCAGGAGATATCTCCGACGCCGCCTTTGCGTCCAGGGTCTCCCGGGTAAGCGCAACGTCGAGAACCCCTCCCTTTTCCCTCATGGCGTGGCCTGCATTACTTCCCAGATTGATCATCACCTGCTTGATCTGGGTGGGATCGGCCATGACCACGGCGCCGCGGGCGTCGATCCGATGCCGGATAGTGATTGTGGAAGGAAGCACAGACCTCAGGAAATCGACCGAATCCCTGACCACAGTCTCGATCCTGACCGGCTTTTTCTCCTGCAGGTTTCTGCGGCTGAAGGTCACGATCTGATTCGTGAGATCCACACCCATTCTTGCCGCCTGCATGATCTCATCAAGCAGCATCCGGGCGGGGTGCCCGTCCTCCAGGTCCATCATGGCTATTTCTGTGTTGAGCACGATCGGGGTCAGAATGTTCTTCAGGTCATGGGCGATGCCGCCTGCCAACGTGCCGATCGCCTCGAGCTTCTGGTTCTGGGAAAGCTGTTCCCGGAGCTTTATCTCGCCCGTTATGTCCCGGATGACGGATATGAAGTTGATGATCTCTCCGGCCTCGCTGTGTACGGGAGATATTGTCATGTGGATATCGATCAGCTCACCGGTCTTCTTTCTCCTCTTCTGAACACCGCTCCACTGCCTGCCCTCCTCGCCGACCTGCCTGATAATGGAACGGTAATCACTGCCGGCGAAATAATCGGTCAACTCGTCAGCCTTCTTCCCGACAAACTCGTCGCGCCGGTATCCGCTCAGGCGCTCATAAGCGGGATTCACATAGATCACTTCCCCCTCCGGACTGAAGATGCCAATCCCCTCTCCGGTCTGCTCTATCGCCTTGGCAAGCCTCAGGAGGTCCTGCTCCATTTTTTTTCTCCGGCCGACATCGATGCCGATACCGATCTGTGAGCCGTCCGAAAGCCGGACACTGAACCACGACGCCTGCAGCATGTCGCCCGAGCGGGTCATCATATTGAGGTCTCTCCAGCCCGGCTTTGCCTCCATCATGTGCTCCCGTACCTCACGACGATAGACAGGATCAGGAAACATCGCCGCCTCCAGATCCATTTCTCTCATTTCTTCCTGTGACCAGCCGAGCAGCCTCTCCATTTCCCGATTCGCGAAGCTGATATTCCCGTTCGAATCATAAAACGCGAGCATCACCGGAATGTTGTCCACGATGCTCCGCAGAACCTCGCTCTGCTCCTCCAGCCTGTCCACCGTCCGCGCCAGGTCCCTGGTGCGCTCGTCCACCTTGTGCTCGAGCTCGGCATTGGTCTTGCGGATCTTCTCCTCGGCCTGCTTCACACTCTCGATGTCGGTGGCCGTGCCGAACCATTTCTCGATCCGGCCATGCTCATCCCGCACCGGATACCCCCTGCTCAGATGCCAGTGATAGGTGCCGTCGGCGAGCTGGACCCGGTGCTCGATCTGGTATATCTCGCCGGTCATTACTGCATGCCGCCAGGCTTCGACCGTCGGCCGGACGTCTTCTTCGTGCAGCACCGGACTCCACTCGTATCTTCCCTCGGGCGTTCTGAAGATACCCCGGTAATCCTTATACCGCTCGTTGTAGTAGTCCACTTTCCCGTCAGGACCGGCTGTCCAGACGAGCTGCGGCATGGTGTCCGCGAGCGTGCGGAAGCGGGCTTCGCTCTGTAGGAGCGCCTTTTCTCTCCGCTGTATTCCGGTGATATCTTCAATTGCCACGCTCACGATATCAATTCGGCCGTCTTCCTCCCGCAAGGGAGTCATATGTACGTCCCATACTCGAAGATCTTCCGGACAGGAGGCGTCCGCTCCGGTGACGACCGTGTCATGAACCGGCTCTCCGGTCTCGATGGCCGTACGGGCCATGACCTCGATCTTACCGGCAAACAAGGGCATGATTTCTCCGGGGGACTTGCCGATGTGTTCGCCTGCAGGAACGCCGTGGATCTCCGCAAGCCGTTCGTTCACCATAACGAAACGAAGCTCTCTGTCCAGAACGCCCAGTCCGACGGGTGCCGTGTTATAGGCCGTTTTCAGGATTTCAAGCTCCCTTGGGGCCGTCATTTCATTGTTTTCAGGCTGGTGATGCATACGACAATCTCTTCTGGTTTCTCAGCCTCTTGCGCTCATTGCTCGTGGGTCGGTTATCCGCCGTTTCTATGGGTGAAAAACCCATGGCCCCAGGATCAAAAACTCCTCTTCCCAAGCCCTGCCATCATGAATGGAACGAAACAGATACACTCAACAAACAGAGAAATTCATCAGGTATACAGTATATGCATATACTCTGTTAGAGCATGGACGTGGCCTTGTCAAGCACAACCGCTCAATGAGACCGTCGGCGGCTCGTTCAAGAACACGCATCCACCCTGCCGCCCGGGGTTCGCCGGAGCTATGCCTCCTGCGGCAGCAGGAAGAAATCCACATGCCCTTTGATGACGTCCACCCGGGCCACCTTCACCCGGATGGTGTCACCGATTGTGATAGTGCGCGACTTCAACTTCACGGCCCTGCCCTCTTCGATGCGCGCCCTCGGCATATCGGAGAGCGTCACCAGCCCGTCGAAGGGTGGATCAAAGATCTCCACAAAGATCCCAAAGGGCAGGATGCTGGTGACGACTCCCGAGAAGTCGTCTCCGATGTGCCGCTGCATGTAGGCTGCGGTCTTGAGCCTGATGACGTCGAACATGGCATCGTCTGTTTTCTTTTCTCTGTCCGAGATCTCCGGGCCGATATATTTCAGATATCTTCTGAGCTTCTTGAGATTTTTTTCGGACACCTCACGGCTGCTCAGGGCCATTTTCAGTATCCGGTGCACGACGAGGTCCGAATACCTCCG
>ERZ795030.693-NODE-693-length-49894-cov-7.687313_pt1 | contig 49894 bp, 43 predicted proteins | sample MGYA00375122_ERZ795030 | MGnify/ENA primary metagenome ERZ795030 (study PRJEB30165, sample SAMN05720146) | activated sludge metagenome | isolation source: anaerobic digester from wastewater treatment plant | place: Japan | collected 2015-04-20 ... | reverse complement strand
GAGCTCGGCCAGGAGATCGCCCAGAAGCGCAAGGAAATCCAGACGCAGTCGCAGACCGACATCTTCGAGATCTACCCCACCATTTACGTGGTGAAGAAGAGCGACACCCTGCCCAGCATCGCGGCCCGGCACGAGATCTACAACGATTCGTATATGTGGCCCCTCATCTACAAGGCAAACCGCGACCAGATCAAAGACCCCAAGGTGGTATACGTGGGACAGGACTTGAAGATACCGCGGGACATCACCGTGGAGGAGATCATCGAAGCACGCAGGGAGGCGGGTGCGCCGGAACCTGAAAAGATCCCCAAGGAAGCATACGTGCCGAGGAGGAAAAAGTAGCGTGGCTCGATGGGACAAGGACAAGAAGCTCTTCTACTACACCCCGGGAAGGAATTTCGAGACCGGCATCAAGGATACCGATCAGGGCAACTTTTATCGGTCGATCTTCCCCTATCACGAGGTCCCCAAGATCGATTTCGACATGCGTCTGATTCCCATCCAGCCGGCGGACGACATCTTCATCACCGACACCACCTTCCGCGACGGCCAGCAGTCCATGGCGCCCTTCAGCGTCGAGCAGATCGAGCGGATCTATGATTTTCTCCACATCATCGGTGGAGCAAAGGGGCTCATCAGGGCCGCGGAGTTTTTCCTCTACTCCCGCAAAGACAAGACGGCCGTGGAGAAGTGCATGGCCAAAGGATACGAGTATCCGAAGGTGACCTCCTGGATCCGGGCCAGCAAGGAAGATCTCAGGCTCGTCAAGGAGATGGGGATCAGCGAAACCGGCATGCTCACCTCGGTGTCCGATTACCACATCTTTCTGAAGCTCGGCTCCAACCGTCGGAAGGTCATGGACGACTTTCTCGGGATCGTCAAGGAGGCCCTGTCTCTCGGAATCGTTCCCCGGTGCCATTTCGAGGACATCACCCGGGCCGACATCTACGGGTTCTGCGTCCCCTTTGCCCGGGAGCTCATGAAGCTGAGAGAAGAGAGCAAGATCGATATCAAGGTCAGGCTCTGCGACACGCTGGGATTCGGGGTATCCTTCCCCGGAGCGGCCCTTCCCCGGGCGGTGGACAAGCTGGTGCGGGCCATGATCGACGATGCGGGCGTCCCTTCGCACCTGCTGGAATGGCACGGGCACAACGACTTTCACAAGGTCCTCACCAATGCCGTCACGGCATGGCTATACGGGTGCGGCGGCGTGAACGGGGCCATCCTAGGCTTCGGCGAGCGCACGGGCAACACTCCGGTGGAGGCCATGGTCATCGAGTATCTCTCGCTCAGAGGGCATGACGACAGCATCAACACCCTGGCCATCACCGAGCTGGCAGAGTACGTCAACGCGGAGTTCAATTTCTCCATCCCCGCCAACTATCCCTTCGTGGGAGAAAACTTTAACGTCACCAGGGCCGGTATACACGCCGACGGTCTCGTCAAGAACGAGGAGATCTACAACATCTTCGACACCAAGGCCATCCTCGGCAGGCCCATCGAGATCGCCATCACCGACAAATCCGGCAAGGCGGGCATCGCCCACTGGGTCAACCGGCACTTCAAGCTCTCCCCGCCCGATGATGTGGACAAGCGCCATCCCGGCATATCGCGTATCTATCAGCACGTGGTCAAGGAGTACGAGGACGGCAGGGTCACCTCCATGTCCGACGACGAGCTGGAAAAGCTCGCCATGCGCTTCATCCCCCAGATCTTCCTCTCCGGATTCGACCTCATCAAGTACGAATCGCGGGAATACGCGAGCCGGCTCATCGTGGAGCTCATGAACAACGACGATATCCGCAGCATGGACCCCAAGAGGCAGGAGCCAGTGATCACGGAGTTCATCAAGGAGTTCCCGTTCATCCAGTTCGCCTATGTCACGGACATGAACGGCGTCAAGATCACGCAGAACATCACCCAGCCCGAGTATCGAGGCCAGTTCAAGCACATGATGAAAGAGAATGAAGACTGCTCGGACCGGGAGTGGTTCATCAAAACCATCGAAGAGGGCAAGCTCTACGTGAGCGGGGTGTGCACCTCCCGCATCACCCGGGCATTGATCATCACCGTATCCGCCCCGATCACGGACGATCGCGACGAGATGGTCGGCGTTCTGGGCCTCGATATCCGCTTCGAAGACGTAGTGAAGGCCATTCAGAGCGTGTACGAATGGCAGGGCACGAGGATGAGCGCCCGCGACCTGCAGAAATATCAGCACCTGCTGTGGGAAGAGCTCCACCGGATCACCCGCGCCGGAACGCAATAACGATAAAGGAGAAAAAATGGCAGACGGCACCAAGATCACCTTTTCAGACGGCAGGCTCCATGTTCCCCATGAACCCATCATTCCCTTCATCGAAGGCGACGGCACAGGGCCGGATATCTGGAAGGCGTCCAGGCACGTGTTCGATGAGGCCGTGAAAAAGGCGTACGGCGGCGGCAGACGCATTGTGTGGAAAGAGGTTCTGGCGGGGCAGAAGGCATACGACGCCACGGGCAGCTGGCTGCCGGATGAGACGGTGGATGCCCTGCGCGAATACATCGTGGGCATCAAGGGCCCGCTCACCACGCCCGTGGGCGGAGGCATCCGGTCGTTGAACGTGGCCTTGAGACAGATGCTCGATCTGTTCGCCTGCGTGCGGCCGGTGCGGTACTACCGGGGCACTCCTTCCCCTGTGAAGAGGCCCGAACTCGTAGACATCACTGTTTTCCGGGAAAACACCGAGGACGTCTACTCCGGCGTCGAGTGGCGCGAGGGCACGGCCGAGGCGCGCAGGGTCATCGAATTCCTCAACGGGACCATGAAAACGTCCATCCGGGAAGACTCGGGCATCGGCGTCAAGCCCATATCCATAACCGGCACCAGGAGACTGGTGAAGATGGCCGTAGAGTATGCCCTTGCCAACGGAAAGAAGATCGTCACCCTGGTGCACAAGGGCAATATCATGAAGTTCACCGAGGGCGCCTTCAGAGACTGGGGATACCAGCTCGCGAAGGACGAGTTCGCCCATGTGGCGGTGACCGAAGACGATCTGTGGAAGACCTATGACGGGAAGCTGCCCGAAGGAAAGATCCTCGTGAACGACCGGATCGCGGATTCCATGTTCCAGCAGGTGCTCCTGCGCCCCTCCGAGTACAGCGTGCTCGCTGTCCCGAATCTCATCGGCGACTTCATCTCGGATGCCCTTGCCGCCCAGGTGGGAGGGCTCGGCATGGCGCCGGGGGCCAATATCGGCATTCCCACTGCGGTGTTCGAGGCCACCCACGGCACGGCCCCCAAGTACGCGGGGCTCGACAAGGTCAATCCCGGCTCTCTCATCCTCTCGGGCGCCATGATGCTCGATTATATAGGATGGAAAGAGGCTGCGGATCTGATCCGAAACGGCATCGCCAGGGCCATCTCGGACAAGCAGGTGACCTATGACCTGGAGCGCCAGATGGAAGGCGCAACCCTGCTCACATGCTCCCAATTCGCCCGCGCCATTGTTGAAAGGATGAGCTGACCGGAGCCCGGTCTTCCGGAAAGGGCGTTCGGGAATACAGAAGCCGCGGTAAGGAAGGTTTCTGATCCGGGAGGCCGTGAGGTGTAGCGAAGATCCCGGGTCCTCTCTTTTTGCACGGACAGGCTCAGGGAACCGTTCCCCGTTGTCCGGTGCGGATTCCCGGGAGGCGTAGAGAAAGAAGGGGCTTTCTCGAGAGAGACTTTGAGCCCCACGCATCTCCCCCCGGACAGTACGACACGCTCTGGAGGCGAGCCGGGAGACGGTTTTTCACAGGGCTGCCGAGAGAACTGCAGAAGCCTCTCCATTTTCCTGAAGACCGGCCACCCCTTCCAGGGTCGCCCGGCACCTGGCTTCCTCCGGATCGACGACACGTATTCCCGGTATTGTCCGGCGGTCGTTCAGGAACCTTGTGGAAGATGATCCGCGCGGCGCAGAAGCTCGTGCCGCGCGGATGTCCGTTCTTTCAGGGATATGCCCGGTAGATCATCCGGGGGAAGGGAATGGTCTCGCGGACGTGCTTGAGGCCGCAGATCCAGGAAAGGGTCCGCTCGATCCCCAGGCCGAAGCCGGAATGGGGCACGCTGCCGTACTTCCTCAGGTCGAGATACCAGCCGTAGCGCTCCGGGTCCAGGTTGTTGTCGCGGATGGCCTGCAGGAGCTTGTCGTAGTCATCCTCGCGCTGGGACCCTCCGATGATCTCGCCGTAGCCCTCCGGTGCGAGGAGGTCGGCGCATTTGACGTAGTCGGGCTTCTCCGGATGCTGTTTCATGTAGAAGGCCTTCACCTTCTTCGGATAGTTCTCGATGAACACCGGCTTGTCGTAGAGGCTCGTGATGACGGTTTCGTCGTCGCCGCCCAGGTCCATGCCCCACTCGATGTCGGAGCCCCTCTCCTTGAGAATGCTCAGCGCCTCGTCATAACTGATGCGGTAGAACGGGGGGACGACCTTCTTCAGGGGCTCGATATCCCGTTCGAGCGAGGCCAGCTCTTCGGCACGCTCGGCGATAGTGTTCTGCACGATATATGAAACAAAGTCTTCCTGCAGCGCCAGGTTCCGGTCATGGTCGTAAAACGCGGCCTCCGCCTCCACCATCCAGAACTCGATCAGGTGCCTTCTGGTCTTGGAGCGCTCGGCCCGGAACGTGGGGCCGAAACAGTAGACCTTGCCCAGACCGAAAATGGCTGCTTCCAGGTAGAGCTGGCCGGTCTGCGAGAGGAACGCCTTTCCCAGGTCGAAGTAGTCGACCGAGAAAAGGCTCGACGTGTCCTCCCCGCAGGTCGTGGTGAAGATGGGGGAGTCGATCAGGGTGAAATCGTTTTTGTGGAAATACTCACGCACATGCCTCACCAGGGAGTCGCGCACACGCATGATGGCTGTCTGGCGGCCGGATCTGAGCCAGAGATGGCGGTTGTTCAGGAGAAAATCGGGGCCGTGCTCCTTTTTCCCGATGGGGAACTCCTCCTCGGGCTTATGGATGACATCCACCCGGGAGACGTGCAGCTCGTACCCGCCCGGTGAACGGCTTTCTTCGACCACCTTTCCCGTCGCCGCCACAGAGGTTTCGAGAGGAAGCTTCTTCACCTCCTGGTAGGCGTCGCCGAGGGTTTCCCTCTCCGCGATGGCCTGGCACAGCCCGCTCCCGTCCCTGATGAGGAGAAACGATACCTTGCCGCTGGATCTCCGGTTGGCGACCCATCCTTTGATGGTGACCTCTTCTCCCACATGCCGGGAAAAATCCCTGATACTGCAGTATGTCATATGATCCTCTTGAAGTTTCCTTGGTCTGATGGATCTCATAACGCAGAAAGCCTCTGCGATCAACCACAAACAGTTTGGAGAAATACTCCAATCTTCTTCTTTTTACACACATTTTCATGGCATTGATTCTTTGCATGCATAGTGGTATCTCGTGAGTTATGAAATTCGCATATAAGATATGGATTGAAAAGGACGGGAACACGGTATTCGGGATGGGAATATACAGGCTGCTGGAGCTTGTCGCCGAAACAGGGTCCCTCCACAAGGCCGCCCAGGAGCTCAGAATGTCATACCGGGCCGCGTGGGGAAAGATCAGGGACTATGAAGAGAGGCTCGGGATCGGTCTGCTGGAAAAGGGAAGGCACGGCAGAACCGGCGCGCGGCTGACTCCCGAGGCGGAAATGATCCTGAAGCATTTTCAGGAAATTCTCGGTGAAATGGAAACGATGGTCTCCGCAGGTCCCCTCGCGAAAATCATCGACAGGATCGAGGACATCGGCCCGACCAAAGAATAACCATGACCGCCTTCGACACCCTCTGCCGGATCGTCTCCACCTTTTTCGGTGCGGGATACGTGCCCAAGGCCCCGGGAACGGCCGGAACCTTCGCCGCCCTCCCCCTGTATCTCCTGCTCCGGAAGCTGTCGCTGCCGCGGTATCTTCTCGTCATTCTGGCCATAGCCGCAGCAGGAACCGCTGCTTCGTCACGGATGGAGCGCCTCTGGGGAAAAGACCCGCAGAGGGTGGTGATCGATGAGGTGGCGGGAGTCCTGGTCGCCCTGATCGCACGGCCGCGGCGGGCGTGGGGGATTGTTCTGGGAGCGCTGATCTTCCGTATCTTCGATATCCTCAAGCCGTGGCCTCTGAAGAGGCTGGAAAAATTGCCTGGAGGGCTCGGGATCATGGCCGACGATGTCGCCGCCGGCGCCGTGAGCTCGCTCGTGCTCACCGGGGTCCTCAGACTTTTCGGGAGAGCCTGATGAAGGCGTCGCTCGTCATAACCGGCTCCGAGATTCTCACAGGGATGCGCTCTGATGCGCTCATCCAGCCGTTTGCATCCCTGATGACCTCGCGCGGTATCACCATGGGAGAGGTCCGCATCCAGGGAGACGGGCCGGAGCTGCTTGCCCGGACAGTCGCCGAGCTCGCGCGGGAGAATGACGTGATCGTCGTCACGGGAGGCCTGGGCCTTACCCCGGACGATACGACCCGGCTGGCGGTCAGTGAGCTGACGGCTCGAAACGGCGTGCGCCTGTTTCCGGAGATAGAAAATCCGGTGGGCTCAGCCAAAGGCATCGATCTGAGGTTCGACCACGGCGCCCGGGTGGTCTTTCTTCCCGGTGTTCCGCGGGAAGCTCACGCCATGTTCCGGTCGCTGATAGACGGGCTGAACGCCGGTGCCCCGGCCACGAAAGAAGTGGCGGTCTTCGGCCTGAGGGAGACGGAGATCGCCCGGCGCCTGGGAGCTCTTGCGTCCAGGTGCGGATATCTGCCCCGGGAAATGGAGGTGACCGTGATCGTTCCGGGTGAGATCGAGGACGATGTCCGGCGGATACTCGCCCCTTTTGCCCTGGAAAAAGAAGACCTGAACGCAAGCGTGGCCGATCTGCTCAAGACAAGGGGGCTCTCCCTGGCGACAGCGGAGTCGTGCACCGGGGGGCTCATCGCACACCTCGTGACGCAGCTGCCCGGGAGCTCGGAGTATTTCCTGGGATCGGTGGTATCATACAGTAACGGTGTCAAAACAGGGCTTCTCAAGGTTCCGGAGGAGGTCATATCGCGGCATGGGGCCGTGAGCCGCAAGACGGCCGTATCGATGCTGAAGGGCATCCTCGATCACACCGGGGCCGATCTCGGCATCGCCACTACCGGGATCGCAGGGCCGTCGGGCGGATCTCCCGGGAAGCCGGTCGGCACGGTGTGGATCGCCGCAGGACAGCGCGACGATCATGTGGCAAAGGATTTTCGCTTCGGTTTCGACCGGCAGGGAAACAAGATGATCTTCGCAAAGACAGCGCTCTTCCTTTTGAGGACATATATTCATGATACGGACATTCGTGGCCATTGATCTTCCGGAAGACGTCAGGGCCGATCTCGTCTCGGTCATGTCCGATCTCGGGCGCGAGATCCGCGGAGTGAGATGGGTGAGGCCCGAAGGGCTCCACCTGACGCTGAAGTTCCTGGGAGACATCGATGAAAAGACAGTGCCCCCCCTGGCCGGAGAGCTCGATGCCGTAGCCCGGGGCTGCCGCCCGCTGAACCTGTCCGTCGAGGGGCTCGGCGCGTTTCCTGACGCGAGGCGCCCGAGGGTCATCTGGGCGGGCCTGAGCGGAGACCTGGCGGTTCTGGGCGACCTGGCGTCCCGGGTCGACCGTGTCTGCACATCGTTCGGCGTCAAGCCGGAAAAACGGCCGTTCCGGGCGCATATAACCATAGGTAGACTAAAGGTTCCGACTATGGTAAACCTAAATAAGGAATTGAGGAATAAGGGTTTTTTGGCAACAGAGATCGTTTTGTATCAGAGTGAGCTGTTTCCGACCGGTGCACGCTACACTGTATTGAATAGGAGCATTCTTGGGCACAAAGGAGAATGAACCATGGAAGATGGAAGAAAGCGGGCGTTGCAGGATGCCATAACCAAGATCGAGCGGACCTACGGCAAGGGCGCCATCATGCGCATGGGGGCCGATGCCGTAGGGAAAGACGTTCCGGTCATCTCCACCGGGTCGCTGCTTCTGGATTACGAGGCACTGACCATCGGCGGGATTCCCCGGGGCAGGGTGACCGAGATCTACGGCGCTGAATCATCGGGCAAGACCACACTGGCGCTGCACTGCATCGCTTCCGCACAGGCCCAGGGCGGGATGGCCGCATTCATCGATGCGGAGCATGCTCTGGACATCAATTATGCAAAGAAGCTCGGCGTGAATATCGACGACCTCCTGGTTTCCCAGCCGGATTCCGGGGAGCAGGCCCTCGAGATCGCTGAGACCCTGGTGAGGTCGAACGCGGTGGACATCGTGGTCATCGACTCGGTTGCGGCCCTCGTCCCCCGGGCGGAGATCGAGGGAGACATGGGCGACGCACACATGGGCCTTCAGGCGCGGCTCATGTCTCAGGCACTCAGGAAGCTCTCGGGCGCCATTTCGAAGACAAACACCACGGCGATTTTCATCAATCAGACCAGGCAGAAGATCGGCGTCCTGTACGGAAACCCCGAAACCACCACCGGAGGCAACGCCCTGAAGTTCTACGCGAGCGTGCGTCTTCAGATCAAGAACGCCGGGCCCATCAAGGACGGCACCGATGTGATCGGCAGCCGCACCAGGGTCAAAGTGGTCAAGAACAAGATGGCTCCCCCCTTCAAGGAGGTCGAGTTCGACATCATGTTCGGCGAGGGCATTTCCCGCTACGGTGAGATCCTCGATGTTGGGTCGCTGCCGAGCAAGGGAATCATCGAGAAGTCCGGCGCCTGGTACAGCTACAACAAGCAGCGGCTCGGGCAGGGCAGAGAGGCGTCCAAGACCTTCTTGAAGGAGCACCCGGAGATATACGCCGAGATCTATGAGGACTTGAGGAAGACGTTCAGGGTTTCCGATGCCCCGGAAAAGAAGGAGGCAGCTTCCTCCGCCGAGGCGGGCGCTCCCGGGCTTGCAGAGGCATAGGGCCGAAGAAGACGCGAGGAGAGAGCACATGGATATAAACGAGGTCTTGAGGCAGGCGGTGGAGATGTCCGCCTCGGACGTCCACATCAAGGTCGGCCTGCCGCCGGTGATCCGACGGTTCGGAGCGCTCATCCCGCTGAGAGACCGGGAAAAGCTCACCAACGACGACATCTCGTCCATGGCCTACAGCATCATGAATCAGTACCAGCAGGCCAAGTTCGAGACCACCAACGAGATCGATCTGGCGCACAGCCTCTCCGGTGTGGCCAGGTTCAGGGTGAACTGCTTCCGGCAGCGGGGGAGCTTCGGCATGGTGTTCAGGGTCGTTCCCACCGATCCCCCGAACCTCGAGGACCTGGATCTGCCGGAGGTGCTCAAGAAGATCGCGATGGAGCGCAAGGGGCTCATCCTGGTGACCGGAACCACGGGATCGGGGAAATCCACGACCATGGCCGCCATGGTGAACCATATCAACACGATGCGGAACTGTCACGTGATCACCATCGAAGATCCCATCGAGTTCCTCCACCGTGATCGGAAGTCCATCATCAACCAGCGCGAGGTGGGATCGGACACCAACTCCTTTGCCATGGCGCTCCGTGCGGCTTTGCGCCAGGACCCGGACGTGATCCTGGTGGGCGAGATGCGCGACCGGGAGACCATCGACATCGCGCTGACCGCTGCGGAAACAGGCAACCTCGTGCTCTCGACCCTGCATACCCTGGACGCGGTGGAAACCATCATGCGCATCGTGTCGCAGTATCCCCCTCACCAGCACCTGCAGATACGGCTGCAGCTGGCCGGGGTCCTCAAGGCCGTCATATCCCAGCGGCTTCTTCCCAGGGCCGACGGTCAGGGCGTGGTGCCGGCGGCCGAAGTGCTCGTCTCCACGGCAAGGATACGCGAGTGCATCACAGACGAGACACGCACCAGCGAGGTGCCGGACGCCATTGCTGAAGGCATGATCGCCTATGGCATGCAGACTTTCGACCAGTCCCTGATGGCGCTTGTGAAAGACAACAAGGTGAGCTACCACGAGGCGATGCGGCAGGCGACCAACCCCAATGACTTCGCGCTTCGCATGAAGGGCATCCGGGGGACCAGCGATTCCAAGTGGGATCAGTTTGAAGGCGAAAAGGCCGAAGAGCGGGGAGAAGACTCCGGTGAGCAGAAAAAGCCCTCGATATTCCAGGACGGCAAATATCGAGACATTTGAGCAGGGTCTCGCCTATGCCTTCCGGGTCATATCCCGGAGGGCGGTTTCCGCCTTTGAGCTAAAAAAAAACTCGAGCGCAAGGGCCTGAACGAAGAGATTGCCGACAGAGTCGTCGGAAGGATTCTCGAACTCGGCTATGTGAACGACCGGGAGTATGCGCTCCGCAAGGCCAGGCTCATGGCTGAGAAGGGGTGGGGGAATTTTCCCATCCGCCTTGCGCTCATGGATCTGAAAATTCCGGAGGGACTTGTCGACGACGCCCTGAACAGGGTATCGAAGGAATTCGGAGAGGAAGAGAGAATCACCATGCTCCTCGAGAAACGAAAAGGCCTCGAGCGGGAAAAAATGATCCGTTTTCTGACGGGCAGAGGTTTTGCATTTGAAAAAATCTTCGAAATACTAGGTGGTGTCGATTCATGAAAGGTTCCGAGATCCGCAGCATGTTTCTGAACTATTTCCGGGAGAAGGGGCACACGATCGTTCCCAGCTCTTCGCTGGTACCGGCGGACGATCCGTCCCTTCTCTTCACCAATGCCGGGATGGTGCAGTTCAAGTCCGTGTTTCTGGGCACGGAAAAGCGTCCTTATTCCCGGGCCACTTCTTCCCAAAAGTGCGTCCGCGCCGGCGGGAAGCACAACGATCTGGAGAACGTAGGCAGAACGGCCCGGCATCACACCTTTTTCGAGATGCTCGGGAATTTCTCCTTCGGAGACTATTTCAAGCAGGGCGCGATCGAGTTCGCATGGGAGTTGCTCGTCCACAGGATGGGGCTCGACCCGGACAAGCTCTGGGCCACCGTGCACAGGAGCGACGACGAGGCCTTCGCCATCTGGCGGGACGTGATCGGGCTTCAGCCCGAGCGCATCATCCGTCTCGGCGACAAGGACAACTTCTGGGCCATGGGCGACACCGGGCCCTGCGGCCCGTGCTCCGAGATCATCTTCGACCAGGGTCCGGAAGTCGGCTGCGGGAGACCGGAGTGCAGGATCGGGGAGTGCGAATGCGACCGGTATCTGGAGATATGGAACCTCGTGTTCATGCAGTACAATCGTGACGCTTCCGGGGCCATGACCCCGCTTCCCAACCCCAGCATCGACACCGGCATGGGACTGGAGCGCATCACCGCGGTGATGCAGGGGGTGAAGAGCAATTACGACACCGATCTGTTCACGCCTCTCATCGCATACATCGCGGAGCTCGCCGGCACGCAGTACGGCCGGAACGAAGATGCGGACGTCTCCATCCGTGTGGTGGCGGACCATGCCCGCGCAGGGGCTTTCCTGGTGGGCGACGGTGTGCTTCCGTCCAACGAGGGCAGGGGCTATGTCCTGAGAAGGATTCTTCGCAGGGCGGCCAGGCACGGCAAGCTGCTCGGGATGGACAGGCCGTTTCTCCACCGCGTGGCCATGGAGGTCATCACCCACATGGCGAAGGTGTACCCTGACCTGAAGCGCAGGAAAGACTTCATCGACAAGGTCATCACAAACGAGGAAGAGCGGTTTCTCAAGACCCTGGACCGGGGGCTCATGCTGCTCGACGAGATCATGGCCCGGGTGAAGAGCCAGGGAAAGACCGCCATACCGGGAGACGCCGCGTTCACGCTGTACGACACCTTCGGTTTTCCCGTTGACCTCACGGAGGACATCGCCCGCAGGGAAGGCCTCATCGTTGACAGCGCCGGGTTCGAAGAGCAGATGGAGCTCCAGCGCGAAAAGGCGCGCACCTCCTCGGCCTTTACCGAGGCCGCGGGGGGCGGAGGGGACCTGGAGAGCTCTCTTGGGTCAAGCGGCGTCCGCTTCGTGGGATACGATGTGCTCGAGGCCGAAGGCGAGATACTCGAGCTCCAGGAAAAGACCGAGGCGGGATACGTATCGTGCGGGGAGCTCGCCGAGGGCAGGCAGGGCAGGCTCATAACAGACGTCACCCCGTTCTACGGAGAATCGGGCGGACAGGTGGGAGACACCGGCACAATCCGCTCGGACGCGGACGGCGCCCGGGTCCTGGGCACCTCGAAGACCGAATCAGGGATCATCATCCACCAGGTCCATGTCGAAACAGGAGCGTTCAGGAAGGGGATGAAAGTGACCCTGGCGGTGGATCAGAACAGGCGCAAGAGCATTATGCGCCACCACAGCGCCACGCACCTTCTTCAGCGGGCGCTGCGCGATGTGCTCGGCGAGCACGTGCACCAGTCCGGGTCACTGGTGGACGAGACCAGACTCAGGTTCGACTTCACCCACTTCACCGCCGTGAGTCGCGAGGAGCTCGAGCGGGTGGAGGCTATTGTGAACCAGTATGTCCTCGAAGACCTTCCCATCCGCACCGAAATCACCTCCAAGGAGGAGGCGATGGCCAAAGGGGCCATGGCGCTCTTCGACGAGAAGTACGGCGAGGAGGTGCGCCTGGTGATCATGGGCGACGGGGTCTCGAAGGAGCTCTGCGGAGGCACCCACTGCCGTTCCACCGGGCAGATCGGCCTGGTGAGGATCACATCCGAGTCGAGCGTCTCCGCCGGCCTGAGGAGGATCGAGGCCATAGCCGGCACCCGGTCTCTTGAGCTCTTGCGGAACCTCGCGGGCATTGTCGCCGGGGCTTCCGAGAAGCTGAAGTGCGCCCCCGCTGAGATCGTGGAGCGCATCGGAGGACTGCAGGGCAGGATCCGGGAGCAGGAGAACATGATCAAGGATCTCAACATCCGCCTCGCCACCGGTGCGGGAGCGACAGAGGATGAGAAGGAGTACCAGGTGGGCCCCCACAAGGTGTTCTTCAAGAAGGTCGAGGCCGGAGACATCGCCCAGATGCGCGAGGTGGGCGACCGGATCAAGGAGCGCATCAGGTCGGGCATCGCCATCCTCTATGCGCCCGGCACGGACAAGGCCACCTTCATGGCGATGGCGACCGCGGATGCCGTGAGCACCTTCGATGCCGGGAAGATCATGAAAAAGGCCATGGATGCGGTGGGCGGCCGGGGCGGCGGGAAGCCCGCGTTCGCCCAGGGCGGCGCCGGTATGGAATCTCTGGATGAGGTTATCCGGATCTTCGAGGAGTCCACGGGGGTCGGACGATGAGAACAGCGACGGTCACGCGCAAGACCAAGGAGACGGAGATCTCGATCACGCTCTGCCTCGACGGCGGGGAGTTCAATCCGAACATCCCCTCGGGCTTTCTGACCCACATGCTCGATGCCCTCGCCAAGCACGGAGGGATGGGGCTCACGGTGGATGCCAAGGGCGATGTCCACGTTGACCTGCACCATACCGTAGAGGACATCGGCATCGTGCTGGGCAAGGCTCTCAAGAAGGCCCTCGGCGAGAAAAAGGGCATCACCCGCTACGGGCTCGCAAAGGTGCCCATGGACGAGTCCCTGGTGGAAGTGTGCCTGGACATCTCCGGCAGGCCGTATTTCCAGATCCATGGGGGCGACGTGTTCCACGGCCAGGCGGGCGACCTGAACCTCGAGCTCGTTCCTGAGTTCTTCCGGGCGCTTGCCTTCAACGCGGGCGTCACCATGCACATGAGCGTCTTCGCGTCGGGTAACGGCCACCATCTGGCGGAGGCGTGCTTCAAGGCGTGCGCCCGGGCGCTGAAAGAGGCCGTGGCTGTAACCGGGGTCGAGGTCCCTTCGACAAAAGCGAGCTTATGAAGTACCGGCACGCCAAGGTGAGAACCGCCGACAGCTATACCTTTCCCGGCAAGCCATGCCGGATGGAGGTCGACGGGAGAAGCATGGAGATCGAGAAGGTGCTGAGCCACTGGAGAGAGGCCTACGAAGACCCGAGCTTTTATCCGGAGGAGTTCTACAAGGTGCGGGCCTCCGACAAGAACGTCTATATCCTCAGGTACTGCATCCTGTTCAACAGCTGGTGGGTGAAAGAGCATCCGAGGGCGACATGATCGTCATCCCTGCCATTGATCTCCACGAGGGCAAGGTGGTGCGCCTGAAAAAGGGCGCCTTCGATGATGTCACCTGGTACAGCAGCGAGCCGGCCGATGTCGCAAAAGCGTTTCAGGATGCCGGCGCTGAAAGGATCCACGTGGTGGATCTCGACGGGTCTGTAAAGGGTCGCGGCGTCAATGGAAAGGCCATCGAGTCCATCTGCAGAGCCGTCGATGCAAAGGTCGAGCTGGGAGGAGGGATCAGGAGCATCGATGACGCGCGGCGCGCGCTCGACCTCGGCGTGAGCTATGTGATCCTCGGCACGGTGACGGCGGAGAGCCCGGGAGCGGCACAGGAGATCATCGCGGCCTTTCCGGGAAGGGTGGGCATCGGGATCGATGCGCTCAAGGGCCGTGTGGCGACCCGCGGCTGGAAGGAGATCACGGAAAAGACCGCTGTTTCACTGGCAAGAGAGTATGAACAGTGCTCTCCCGCCTTCGTGGTGTATACGGATATCGACCGCGACGGCATGCTCACCGGCCCGAACATCGCGGCTACCTCCGAGATGGTACGGCGGGTGAAGATCCCGGTGATCGCATCGGGCGGGGTTTCGAGCATGGAGGATATCCGTGCGCTGAATGAAATACCGGGCCTCATGGGCGTGATCACCGGCAAGGCCGTTTATGAAGGAAGGATCGACCTGAAAGAAGCGATAGCTCAGAGCGGATCGTAAACTTTTTCCGGAGGTATGGTATGGGTTGTATTTTCTGCAAGATTGTCAACAAAGAGGTCCCTTCGAACAGGGTCTACGAGGATGACCTGGTAGTGGCCTTCGACGATATCCAGCCCCTGGCGCCTGTGCATACCATCGTGATTCCCAGGAAGCACTATGCAGGCATCAATGACCTCAATGACAAGGAGATCTGGTTTTCCATGCTCAGGGCGGCGCAGGAAGTCGCCAGGATCAAGGGGATCGATCGGTCCGGCTACCGTCTCGTCATCAACAGCGGCGAGCACGGGACCCAGATCGTGAAGCACCTGCACCTGCATGTCATGGGAGGCAGACAACTGACCAGCGATATGGGATGAGCGGATTCGACGGTTCTCCCGTCGGGTTCATGCAGGCTCAACAGGCCTCGTCCCACAGCCTTCCATGAGCGGGCCGCGGGCTCTCCCGTCTCTCGGCGCACGGGCGCCGTCCTCAAGGAATGTCACACCGGCTGCAGGCAATGAATGGGTGAGATTCCGGAGGGGCTCCTCTATTATGAATTCAAGAAGGGCCTTTTCGCTCTGAAGAAGGAGAAACGCCGTGATCCGTGAGGCGATGCTCTACGAGAGGGAAGAGGGGCAAAAGGTACGCTGCCGTCTCTGCAGCCATCGGTGCCGGATATCCGAAGATCGTTTCGGTTTTTGCGGAGTCCGCCAGAACCGGGACGGCATCCTGTACACCCATGTGTACGGCGAGGTGATAGCGGCACAGGTGGACCCGATCGAGAAAAAGCCCCTGTACCACTTTCTTCCGGGGACCGATTCCTACTCTATCGCAACCATCGGCTGCAACTTCAGATGCGATTTCTGCCAGAACTGGAGTATTTCCCAGGTCTCTTCACGGGAAGAGCGGATTCAGTGGGGGAAAATGCTCAGCCCCGAAGAGATTGTCGCCAATGCCCGGCAGCAGGGATGCAGAAGCATTTCCTATACCTACACCGAGCCCACGATTTTCTTTGAGTATGCCTATGATACCGCACGGCTGGCAAAGGACCGGGGCCTCATGAATGTCTTTGTGTCCAACGGATACATGACCGGGGAGGCCCTTTCGACGATCCAACCTGTTCTCGATGCCTGCAACATTGATCTCAAGTCGTTCCGCGACCGATTTTACCGCAGCACCTGCAAGGCAAGGCTGAAGCCCGTGCTCGAATCCATCGAACGGATCGGCGGGAGCGACATCTGGATGGAGATCACCACGCTGGTGGTGCCGGGGCTCAACGACAGCAGAGAAGAGCTCGCGGATATCGCGAAGTTCATCGCCGGCGTGAACCCGGCAATCCCCTGGCACATCAGCAGGTTCTACCCGGCCTACCGCACCTCCCAGACGCGGGCCACCCCGGAAGAGAAACTGAGAGAGGCACGCGAAATCGGCACATCGCACGGCCTGCAGCATGTATATCTGGGGAATGTTGCGGGAGAATACGGAGACATCATCTGCCCGAACTGCTCGAAGACCGTGGTGAAGAGACAGGCCGGCATGAGAGAGGTCGCTGTTCACATCGAAGAGGGCCGCTGCCCGTTCTGCGGCCACAGAGTCGCAGGGGTGTTCCGGTAATGCCCCGGTCCTGCCGGCGCACGGACGGGAAAAGGCGGGGAGCCGGTGTTGCGGCTATGATATTATTTGTTTGCTATGCATGTATATTCGTGATAAAGTAATTAAATATTATGTAATTATCGGGCAAAATTACACACTTGACGCATGGCCGTACCCGGTGCTGCCCTGGAATGAGGATGTTATGCGGGATCAGTTGTATAGAAGAACGCCAGATGACAGGAGCGGACGCATCGACGCTCTTTCGAAGACCGCCGTGTTATCCTGCCGTCGGATGAAAAGCCGTATCCCTGCATCGAATGACGGGAGCATGCAGATCAGGGAATCCGCCTCTTTCTATGCCCTTGACCACAAGGATCGCATCGCTTATTTTTGCCATCACTGCACAGTGGTGGATTCCGCAGATGCTCTTGAGTCCGGATGGTTTTCGTTGCACGCGGCACGAACCCGCGGCTTTTCGCGGGCCTGCCTGAAACTCCGCCTCCCTGCGCCCGGAGATGACTATCGAGCCCCATGAATAGTCGGGAGATTGATCATGCAGACAGCTGAGATTCGCATCCTTCTGGTGGAAGCAAATCCCCGTGACCGGCTGGCCTTCAGATCGGCGGTTGAGAGAGGAGGCATGGACTGCATTCTCGTCGAGAGCGACTGCGCGGCCTCAGCCGTTTCCCTGCTGAAAGACCGAGGAGATGCATTCGATCTCGTGGCCGCGGATGTGAAGCTGCCAGACGCCTCGGGCCTCGATTTCTTCCGAGAGGTCAAAGCTCTGGTGGATCTTCCGGCTTTTGTCATTATCTCAGGCCCCGAATCCATCGATGCAGTGGCGGAGGCGCTCAAAGAAGGATCTTCCGGCTATATTATAAAGGATCCGCAGGATTCCTGGACGGCCCTGCTGCCCATGGTCATACGGGGGGCCGTGGAACGCCGCACCGACCGCCGATTTCGCCACGAGGCCGAGGAGACGCTCAGAGATGCCCATCGGACCATGGAAAAAGAGGTGCGCAAGCGCACGGCACAGCTCATGCGGGCAAACAGGCGCCTGAAGCAGGAAATCGAAGAGAGAAAGCGCCTGGAAGAAGACCTGAAGCAGAACGAGGAGCAGTTCATGCTCTTCATGGAGCACTTTCCCGGCATGGTATATCTCAAGGACGGGCAGGGCAGATATCTCTATCTGAGCCGCTACCTGGAAGATGCATACGGGATACGGGTCGATACATGCATCGGAAAAACCGACCGGGATCTCTGGCCTGAAGAGATCTCGGGGGCCATCATGGAAGACGACCGGAAGGTTCTTGCCTCCGGAAAGGAGCTGCAGAAGGTGGAGGACATCGCGTTTGGCGATATCCGGGTTTCCTTTTTCACCCAGAAGTTCCCGATCTTACAGGACACCTCGCTCACCATGCTGGGCGGTGTTTCCATCGACATCACCGACTACCGGCGCACCGAGCAGGAGAACCGGCTCCTGGTCTCCGCTGTCGAGAATACCGCGGAGAGCGTCTTCATCCTCGATTCCAAAGGGCGGATTCTCTATCTCAACCAGGCGGGAGAGCACTCGCTTGAGACTCCCCGCAGCGATCTGACAGGAAAGCCGTACGAGATGTTCCTTACGCCGGACACCGGGTCTTGCCCGCCGCTTTCTTTGAAAGATATCCACAGCAAGCCCTGGAGAGGCACCATACAGAGAGTGCGGAGCGACGGCGCGATCAGAGAGCTCGATGTCGTCGTCTCCCCCCTCCAGGACGAGGCCGGAACGGTCACCAATTATGCCGTCATCGAGCTCGACGTCACCGAAGAACGGGCGATGCAGAAGGCCCTTGAGCGGAAACGGCGGATGGAGGCCCTGGGCTTGCTTGCAGGCGGAATAGCCCACGACTTCATCAACATCCTCCAGCCTATTCTCATCAATGCCGAGCTGGTTTCCGACATGCTCCCCCCTGATGCCCCCGAGCGGGAGTTCATCGATCAGATCATCGAGGCGTCGCGCATCGGCCGGGAAGTGACGAATCAGATCAAGATGTTCGGCTCCAGGAAAAAAACCGCGTTCAAACCAGTGCCTCTCGATGATGTGGTGCGCGATGCGCTGCACATCATCAGGCGTTCTCTGCCCCCAGCCGTGACGTTTCACCAGCGGATATCCTGCAGGGGAAGACTGGTGAGGACCGACGCCGCCCAGATATACCAGCTCCTCACCAACCTGTGCACAAACGCAGTGCAGGCCATGGAAGACGGTCAGGGAACCTTGAGCGTTTCCCTCACCCCGGTGGTGATCCGCACCGCCGTTCCTGCAGTCATTTCAGACCTTGTTCCCGGACAGTATCTGAAGCTCACGGTCAAGGATACCGGATGCGGGATGGCCCCGGAAGTCGTGGATCAGATTTTCGATCCGCTCTTCACTACCCGGAAGTCGAGATCGGGGACCGGCCTCGGGCTCGGAGTCGCGCATTCGGTGGTCAAGAACGCGGGCGGGTCGATCATTGTCCGCAGCACTCCGGGGCAGGGATCTGCATTCGAGGTCTATTTTCCGGAGCATCGCGAGGGCGGCGTGCAGCCGGTCAGGGATGCGTCCCCCCCGGCCGGGAGGCGGAAGCCCCGCATCCTGCTGGTGGACGACAACACGATGGAGCTCAGAAGCGTTCATCAGATGCTCGTGCGCATGGGCTTCCGGGTCTCCTCGACCAACGATTCCATCAAGGCCCTCGACATCTTCATGCAGTCGCCGGACGCCTTCGATCTCGTCGTCTCCGACCAGCTCATGCCGGTAATGAAAGGAAGCGATCTCGTGCTCGAGCTGCGGAAAACCCGCAAAACCCTTCCGGTCATCATCTGTTCGGGATCCGATGATGCCCTCAAGGAGCTCCGGGGCATGGCCGATCCCTTCCTGAGCCTTCTCGCCAAGCCTTTCTCGACGCAGGCGCTCCGCGACGCGATAGATCTTATCCTCGGCCGTGGGGGCTTTACATTTTCGTGAAACCGTCTTATGAGACTCACATGGACGATCGCAAGAAAGTTCTTATCATTGATGATGATAGGCTTGTCTGCAACTCTGTTGCGAACGTCGCGCGCAGCCTGGGTTTTGACAGCTCACTGGCGTTCACCCTCGAGGAAGGGCTGGACGCAATCCGTTCGGCCCCGTTCGATGTCGTATTCCTCGACGTGCGCATGCCGGACGGCAACGGAATCGATATCCTGCCTCAGGTCTGCCGGAACAGCGGCTCACCGGAGGTGATCGTAATCACCGCGTACGGCGATCCGGAGTCCGTTGAGTCCGCGCTTTCCAAGGGGGCGTGGGACTATATCGAGAAGCCGTTTTCCAAGGCGGATCTCTCCCAGCTCCTGAAGGACGCCATCCTCTACCATGAAAGCAGCACGCTCCCTCAGGCGGCGCTGGATTTCGAGAAAGAGGGGATACTCGGGCACAGCCCCGGCATGAAGAGGTGCCTGACGCTCCTGAGCAAGACGCTGTCCAATGACGCCAGCGTGCTGATCACCGGCGAAACCGGGACCGGCAAGGAACTCTTCGCTCGGGCCATACACAACCACTCGCTCCGTGCGGGAAACGATTTCGTGGTCGTGGACTGCGCCGCTTTACCCCCCAATCTCGTCGAGAGCATCCTGTTCGGCCACGAGAAAGGGTCGTATACCGGAGCCGACAGGGCACAGCCGGGCTTGATTTACCAGGCAAACAAAGGCACGCTCTTTCTCGACGAGGTGGGTGAGCTCCCGCTTTCCATCCAGAAGAAATTCCTGCGAGTCCTGCAGGAGGGGCGCTTCAGGCCCATCGGGAAGTCGAGCGAGGTGGAGAGCGATTTCCGTGTCATCTGCGCCACGAACCGCGATCTCGACGATCTGGTCGCAAAGAAAGTGTTCCGGAAGGATCTCCTGTTCAGACTCAGGTCCATCACCATCGATCTGCCCCCCTTACGAGAGCGGCCCGAGGACATACAGGACCTGACGAATCATTACCTCAAGCGGCACAGCAAGAAGTACGGCATAAAGCCCAAACGCGTCAGCGCCGCGTTCCGGGACATCCTGGTGCAGTACTCCTGGCCCGGCAATGTGCGCGAGCTGATCCACGCCCTGGAGAGCGCGCTCGCGGTGGCCCACGACAGCCCCATTCTGGTGCCCAAACATCTGCCCTATCACATTCACGTGCAGGTGAAACGCATCGCCGCTGCCCGGAAACAGGCTCAGCCCGGCAGCCTGCCGGCGTTCGGAAACCACACGCTGCCCAGCCTCAAGGATGTTCGGGAGGAGGCGGTCAGCGAGATCGAGGAGCAGTACCTCAAGGAGCTCATGCGTCAGACCAAGGCCGATATCAAAACGGCCTGCCGGGTGTCAGGCCTTTCCCGCTCGCGTCTCTACGCACTGCTGAAGCAGTACGAGATTTCCTGACCGTTCGGCGCCGCCACCCCGATCTCTTCCGCACGCGCCGAAGGCGCGGACGCTTCTCCCGCGGCACCGGCTGAAGGACGGCATGACCATCCCGATACGACCGGCCGGCCGGTACAGGCGGGAAACCAGGGGCTGATCCTGATACCGCGAAACACTCTGCGGGTTGGCATGTAGTTTGTTATGCAATGATACCATGAACATTCAGAAGCCCACATTCACCCACATCATCTCGAAGGTGAACAGGTCGTCCTCTCCCGGCCTTCCCGAGCTGCGCTCGGTCCGCACCCGGTATCTGGCCGAGGTGGAACGCTTCTATCTGACGGAGCTCATGAAGTGCACCTCCGGAAATGTTCCGAATGCCTGCAGGATCTCGGGCCTTTCCCGGTCCCGTCTGTATGCCCTTCTCCATAAGCATGAAGTCTCCCGTCACATGTAGCGGAACCCCTGTTCTGCCCCACAGGAATCGTGCAGCCGGCCGAAAGAAGTTTCCCGGGGAAAAAGCCATGGTCTGTGCGCCTGTAAACCTTGTATTATCCGAAGGTTTTCCCTTCCCCGTGGCATCTCCCGGCAGGGGCCTGGTATGTCCGCATCCAAGCCTTTTCAGGAAGCGTGCAGGAAACGCCTGTCATTCCAGACGCATAAGATCGATGCTGTCGTGAATTCTCCCATAACAAACCAATACAATTACATATTCCCGAATCCTGCTGGATGAAATCCCATCTCAAAAGAATCATCCTGCATCACAGGACAGGATGCCGGACCACAATATGATGCATGTTTTCCGGCTCATTATCTAACAGTTCGTTTTTACGGACACAACAGTCGTCCGACGACATCGGCACACGAATTGAATAGAGAGGATGACTGTTGAGAGTCATCACCGTTTCATAACCGATGGATGACCGGATCACCAGAGACACTATTTAGGAGGATTTACTAATGAGCATACACAGTGGTTCTAATACACTGAATTCAAGGAGCAATACAGTCGAGATCACCACTACACTCTTCGAGCTGATGGAAGTAATGGATGCCAGCGCAGCCGGCACTTCCAGATCTCACCTTCCCGAGGCCGGGCAAAAGCAGGCCGATCCGGATCAGGACAGACTCATCGCCATGACCATAGCAAATATGTTTTTATCCGGGAAGATCAGGTTCAAGCATCCGCGGGATATCAAAAAAACCTTCCCTGAATGGTTTGACTGAATCAGTTGGGTGGCCGTGCTGCATGGGTATGTTTTCCAGGCCTCGCCTAGGCATATACCCGTTTACGGTGCGAGAAGGAGGAGATGAATGAAGAAGCGGTTCGAAGAACTGTTCCAGTCAATGGAAAGGGAAACCGGTGTTGGCAACCCCTTGGGCCTCCGGGAAAACACGAAACAGATCCAGGTTCAGTAGTGTGCTCGTCAAGGCGGTTTCCTTGGGATACGCACAAAGAACACAATCCGATGATCCTGTGAACCTCTGTGGAAGAAGAATCATGAAGAATACAGGATCGGACTCAATATCAAGCGACCGGGCTTGCACTCGGACGCTTCCCTCGACGAAGACGGGCGAGAAAACCCGGCGAGAGCGACCGCGATTCCTGTTCCTTACTGTCGGACAGGGAGCCGGGCTCCTGGCCCGGGATGTGGAGATCTGCCTCAGGCAGGCCGGCATACCGTTCTGTACCCCTGTGGACAGGTGCTGTGTCAGGAATTTCCAGGACGAGCTCCGTCCGAGAATCATCACGATTCCCGCCGGGAAAGGTCAGGAGTTCCGCTCCGACATGAAACGCTTTGTCAAAGATGCGAACCGCAGACTCAGACAATGCCTGTCGGACAGACGCCTCCGGGAAAAGACCGAAACGTTGCACCGGCGCTATAAAGAGAGGGAACAGACGGCTGTTCGGCCTTTCAATGGGCGCGGTCTTTCTTCCCCGGCGATCGGCCTTGACAGAGAAGACTCGGTTCGGCAGGGGCATGCCGGCAAGCTCGCTTTTCATCCGGCTGCGTCCCCGGGTATCAGCAAGACAGTGGAAAGAGACCCTGCCTATGCGGACAGGGTGCGCCCCATCGATTTTCCCGATGCATGTGCACGAGTGCGGGAGTTAAAGATACGGTGCTCAGAGGAGCTCGAATCCCGTGTGCAGAAGGCGGCACAGAGGGCGATCGCTCCTCTTGTGGCCCGGCTCAGGAAAAAATACAGGGGCTTCCCGAGGATCCTTGTCTATCTGGAGGACGTGCAGGAGGATATTCTGAAAAACCTGACCTCCTTCACTCTGCCAGCCGCTGCGGATGAAGCGCCCGACACTGCGAAAGCTTCCGCCCATATCTGCTGTGAGCGGATATTTTCACCCTATTCGGTGGCCGTGCTGGCCGACGGTTCAGCGAAAAAGGCTCCACCCGTGGTTTTTGCCCGAGACCCCGATCTCGAAGAGCTGATGGGGTGCTTCTCGGTGGATGAGCGCGGCGGTTCGCGGGTGTTCGACGCCTCTTTCGTGAAGGGGGGGCTCATCCACGAGGCCGACGGCGGGTGCCTGGTGGTGAGCGCTTCGTGGATCATCAGGAACATGCATCTCTGGGAGCTGCTCAAAAAAACCGTTTTGGAGCAGGAACTCGCCATCACCGCCTCTGTGACCAGAACGGGCATATTCTTTACGGGAAACATGATATCAGAGGAGGCCCCGCTGCAGGTCACGGTCCTGATCACCGGCAGCCTCGGCGAGTACGCCCTCCTCTCGATAGTGGACCGGAAGTTTCGCAGTCTCGTGGCAGGCCCCTGGAATCATGAGGGGCTCTCCGGCGTGAAGCCGGGAGGCGAATCGCCCGGCGAAACCTCCATGACAATACCTTCCGGATCCTTCCATCCGTCCGCCCGTACGGTGGTCCTTCAGCTCTGCACCGCGCCGGAAATCACGGATGACCGGCGTGAAGAGCACCTGTCGGGCCTGCTCAGTGCGGTACGGAAAGCCCGGACCTACGCGGGATCCGGACATATCACCGCCGAGCACATTTTCCTGGCGGTCAGGGACGTGTACCCGGCGCTTTCAACGTTCCCGGAAACGGGAATCATGCGCAAGCGCACAATGCAAACCGAGCGGAACCGGCACAAGGATGAACAGGAAAATCGAGACAGAACCCACCATATCCCATTGATGGAAAGGTAATGACTATGGCAAATAGACACGACTATTCGGAGCTTCAGCTTTATCTACGAAAAATCAGACGCTATCCCCTTCTGCTTCCCGAAGAAGAATACAAACTGGCAAAACAGTACCAGCAGGGAGATGTGAATGCAGGGCAGAAGATTATTCATGCAAACTTGCGATTCGTAGTCAAGGTCAGCCAGAAATATTTCAATAGCGGACACAATTACCTGGAGATCGTTCAGGAAGGCAACCTGGGGCTCATGAAGGCCCTTACGCGGTTCGATCCCGACAGGGGCGTGCACTTCATCTATTACGCAGTATGGTGGATCGAGGCGTCCATCAAGGATTTCATCCGGAAAAGCAGTAAAATCCGGACCGGAACCCTGCGGCACACCAAGGATCTGCTCTCCCTGGATGAGACCATAGCGGGCGATCCCAGCGAGACAGACCGGTGGGTGGACTACCTCACGGACGATTTCGACCTGGAGTCTCTCTACTCCGACCGGGAAATATCACGGCATGTATCCTTTCTCTTTCAGCAGGGGTTCACTATGCTGACACGCAGAGAGCTGTTCATCATCCTCAAGCGTTTTTATTCGGACCCTCCGGTCACCCTGATGGAGATCGGCTCCCAGCTCGGATTGAGTCAGGAAAGGGTGAGGCAGCTCCAGGTCAGGTCGCTGCAGAAGATGAAGCAGTTCCTGGAAGATCAGGAGATCAGCCCCTTGCGATCCTACGATCTCATATCCTGCGGGAACGGGGACAAGGCCTGCAGACTGGCGGGACAGTGACGGGGTGATCGTATGGGGGGCTTCCGGCGACAGCCGGAGGCCCCCCCCGCAATACCCGTTCTCCTTGGAAGGCCGACAGGCCGGGACGCATCCGGGACAGGACATCCTGCGGGGTCTATGGATTTTTTTGTACGTGCACGGGTTCTTTGCTCCCGCCCGCTCGAGCATTGCCGCATTTCCCCGCGCTTCGAGGGCTTGTCGGAGCCGGAGAAAGTGACGCAGTGAGGATGGTATGGCAAAGATCGTAACGGTCACCATGAACCCCAGCATCGACACCAACTGCCAGGTAGCCCAGGTCATGGCCGAGCATAAGCTCAGGTGCTCCCATGCGTTCCACAACCCCGGCGGCGGCGGCGTCAATGTTGCGCGCGCCATCAAAAATCTTGGCGGAGAGTCGCTTGCCCTCTTTCCCGCCGGGAGACACTTCGGAGAAATGCTCAAGAAACTGCTCCTCAAGGAGGGCATTGACTTCCGCTCTGTGGAGATCGAGGGAGAGACCAGGGAGAATTTCATTGTCCGCGAGGAGACCAGCGGAAGACAGTACCGGTTCGGCCTGCCCGGACCCCGGATGCGTGAGGAGGAGTGCGAGGGGCTGCTCAAAGCTCTCGACTCCATCGAGCCCCCTCCGGAATACATCGTAGGCAGCGGCAGCCTGCCGCCCGGGGTGCCCGTGGACTTCTATGCCCGCCTGGGCAGGAGGGCCTCGGCCATGGGAGCGAAATACATTCTCGATACATCGGGAGACGCTCTGTGCGAGGGAACCACTTCCCGGGTGTTTCTCATCAAGCCGAACATGCGCGAGCTGGGCCAGATCTCGAACAAGGAGCTCATGGAAGAGGAGGGGCTCGCGGCCGCCGCTCGCGCACTCGTCGATGAAGGCAGAAGCGAGGTCGTCGTGGTTTCTCTCGGTGCAGGCGGGGCGCTGCTGGTGACCGGGCGGACATGCCGGCGAATCCACGCGCCCAGCGTACGTACGATCAGCAAGGTGGGGGCCGGAGACAGCATGACCGGCGGGATTGTCCTGGGGCTCGAGAGAGGGCTTTCGCTCGATGAATCAGCTATGTTCGGCGTCGCAGCCGGAACCGCGGCGGTCATGACCCCGGGCACCGAGCTGTGCCGGAGAGAGGATACCGAGCGGATTTACGAAAAAATGCGCAAAGGATGATGAGAAATCGCTGATTCGGGTATTATTATTTGAAGGAGTGGGTCATGAAGATAGCGATCTTCGAAGCCGAGCCGTGGGAGCAGGAGATCTACAAAAACCTTCACAACGGCAATGAGGTCCTCTTCCGCGAAGAATCACTGGATGAAAGCAATGCGGATACGTATGCCGACGCACAGATCATCTCCACCTTCATCTATTCGGATCTGGGAGAAAAGGTCCTCGAGCGCATCCCCGGATTGAAATTCATCGCAACCCGCTCCACGGGCTTCGATCATATCGCGGTCGACTACTGCAGAAAGCGGGGAATACGGGTTTCCAATGTCCCGGACTATGGGTCCTGTACTGTCGCCGAGCATGTGTTCGGGCTCATCCTCACCATATCCCACCATCTCATCGAGGCGATCGACAGGACCCGGAAGGGAGATTTCTCCATCCGAGGACTCAAGGGATTCGATCTCCACGGCAAGGTGCTGGGCGTCATCGGGACCGGGTCGATCGGCATGTGCGTCATCCGTATCGCCAGAGGATTTTCCATGGAGGTCAACGCGTTCGATGTGAAGCCCCGGGAAGAGCTGGCAGAGCGGATGGGATTTTCGTATCTCCCCATGGATGAGGTGCTCAGGAGAGCGGACATCGTCACCCTGCACGTTCCATCCAACGAAAAGACCAGAAACCTTATTTCCACCGAGCAGTTCAATCTCATGAAAGACGGGGCCATTCTCATCAATACATCACGAGGACCGATCGTCGAAGTCGAGGCCCTGCTGAAGGCCCTGGCCGGAGGCAAGATTTCCGCCGCCGGGCTGGACGTGCTCTCCGAAGAACCCCTCATCCGGGAGGAAGCGGAGCTCGTCAGATCCATATTCCAGAGAGACCACGATCTCCAGTCCCTGCTCGCCGACCATGTTCTGCTGCGCATGCGCAACGTTTACATCACTCCTCACAGCGCGTTTTATACACAGGAGGCGCTCCTGGACATCCTGAATACGACGGTCGACAATATCCGCTCGTTTGCAGCGGGGGCTCCGAAAAATCTCGTCGTATGATCCGTGCGCGCGGGAGAGCGTGCGGAGAGACCGCTCCGCGCACGTAAAAGCCCTGCACGGCGCCCGAACATGAAAATACGGACGGGAAGACCGGCCGCGGACGGTACACATGCGAGCCGCTGCGGCTCAGGGGCGATGCATCGGCGAGCGACCCGCGTTATGGCCGTGATGCCCGTGTCCCGACACAGAGGTTTCGGGGAGGTTATGAGATGCCCGAGCTGCCCGATGTAGAGATTCTCAGGCAATATCTCGAATCGACGTCCCTGCACAAGACCATCGTCGATGTGGACGTGTCCGAGCCCGCACTGGTGGAAGGCATGTCCGTCCAGGAGTTCCGTCAGCCGCTCATTCATGAGCGGATGACGGACACCGCACGCCATGGAAAGTATCTGCTTGTGAACCTTGACGGAAGACTCTGGATGGTCATGCACTTCGGTATGACCGGCGGGCTGTGCTACTACCGCCGCGGTGACCCCGAGCCGAGCCGGACACGCATACGCTTCTCGTTCGAAAACGGTTATCATCTCGCGTACACCAGCCTGAGAAACCTGGGGAAGGTGCTCCTCATCACCTCGCCCAAGGATTTCATCAGCGCCCGGCAGCTGGGTCCGGATGCCCTTTCCCAGCACATGGACTACTCTGTGTTCCGTCAGGCGATGGGCAGAAAGAAGGGGATGATCAAGCCTGCGCTCATGGATCAGAGCGCTGTTTCGGGGATCGGGAACCTCTATTCCGACGAAATCCTTTTCCAGTCGGGGGTCCATCCCGCCGAACCGATCCATTCTCTGGGAGAAGACCGGCTCAGGAAGGTCTACGCCTCTATGAAAAAGGTGCTGAGGACAGCCGTTCAGCACAGGGCGGACCCGTCCCTCATGCCCGCTCAATATCTCCTGCCGGTACGCACACAGGGGGGCCGCTGCCCGCGGTGCAGGAGCGTTTTGCAGGCCAGAAAAATATCGGGCAGAAGCGCGGTCTTCTGCCCCCGGTGTCAGCCCGAACCTGTAAAAACCAGTATGACGCCCGAAAGGCAGCCCAGGCGCCTGACATGACGGCATTCTTTTTTCTCTGCGGGCGGAGGTTTTTCAAATCCGGCTGGAAAGGACTTGTCCTGCAGAACAGGACACATTTTCCCCGAATCGCCGCTCCAGGCGCGCACCGTATCATGGTGAGACAACCTCCCTCCGTGCGACCCCCAGGGCCCGAAAGCGGGACGGGAGCTTTTTCTTCACCGGCAGGGCAGGGGGACGGTCCGGAGCCGGGGAGGGGAATCGGCGTCTGGCATGTATTTTGTAAAAACATGCCTGAATTTGAAATTTTATGTGTGAGGGGGCCTGCTGAATGGACAAACCGTTACCCGTCGGCAAAAAAGAGGGCGGCATATGAAGAAAATGCGGCCCGAAGGCCGAGACGTGCACGGAAACGAGATGAGACACAATCCCGTTTCCGGCCAGTGGGTGATCTACTCCCTTTCCCGCCGGAAGAGGCCGAGCGACATGGCCGGAGCCCGCAGTGAACGGGAAAGCCGGCCGGATTACGATGAGCAGTGCCCGTTCTGCCCGGGGCACGAACGGGAGCTCCCCGGCATAATCCTGGAGTGCCGCGGGGGGGAATCACCCTGGCGGCTCAGGGTTGTAGAGAACAAGTTCCCCGCCCTCACCCCTGGAGGCGACCTGCAGAGAAAACGGCATGGTCTGTATCTGTGCATGCAGGGATACGGGCATCACGAAGTCGTCATCGAGAGCCCTGTGCACAACCGGCAGATCCCTCTCATGACACAGGACGAGGTGGAAATGATCATCGAGGCATACCACCGGAGATATCTCGACCTCATGAAGCTTGAGCGAAACATGCTGATCGTCATTTTCCGCAATTACGGCAGCCGGGCTGGGGCCTCTCTCGCTCATCCCCATTCCCAGATCATTTCCACGGGCCTCGTGCCGGAGCATGTCCGGGAACAGGAATACCGGGCCCAGAGATATTTCGACGACTGGGGACACTGCCTGTACTGCGACCTGCTCGAAGAGGAGCTCGCCGCAGGCGAGCGCATCATAAACGAGAATCCCTCATTCGTATCCTTTATCCCGTATGCGGCCGAGCGGCCCTTCGAGATATGGGTCATGCCCCGTTCCCACAAGGCTCATTTCGGGGACGTGTCCGAGCGAGAGAAATCGGATCTGGCGGCCTGTATGAGGATTCTGCTCAGGATGCTCCGTCAAACCCTGAACGATCCGGACTATAACTATGTGATACACTCCAGCGCCAAATACCGATCGGGCGAGCCCCAGGCGCACTGGTTCCTGAAAATAAGCCCCCGGCTGACGACCAGGGCCGGCTTCGAGATAGGCTCCGGAATGAGCATCAACACCAGCCTGCCGGAAGAGGACGCGGCGTTCCTTCGCGCGGGGGGCCAGGGTGTGGCGGGAGGTGAAAAGAATGCAACACAGATATAAAATCGCCACCCTCGATGACTACCGGCCCCTTATCGGGGCATCGGCCGTGGAGAGGATCAATGAAAAGGCGGCCGCTCTGGGCGACATCCACGTCGCCCATATCAGCTCCACTTATTACGGCGGGGGCGTTGCGGAGATTCTATCACCTCTCACGCTGCTCATGAACTCCGTCGGAGTCAAGACCGGATGGCGGATCATCCAGGGCGCCCCGGACTTCTTCAGCGTCACCAAGAAAATGCACAACGCCCTTCAGGGAGAAGACATCAATCTTTCCCGGCGGAAGTGCCGGATATACGAGGACATCATCTACGAAAACTCGATCAGGAATCACCTGCACGACCATGACTTCGTCATTGTCCATGACCCCCAGCCCCTTCCCATGGTGCAGCACTATCAGAAAAACTGCCCCTGGGTATGGAGGTGCCATCTGGACCTCACCAGTCCGAATGCAGAGCTCTGGAAGTATCTCCTCCGGTTTATCGAGATGTACGACGCGGTTATTCTCTCCCTGGAGGAATACCGGCAGGCCCTCCCCGTCCCGCAGCTGTTCTTCAAGCCGTGCATCGATCCCTTTTCGATCAAGAACCGAGACATGAGCGAGTCGGAGATCAGAGAACGGCTCGACTATTATCGCATCCCTGTAGACCTACCCATCGTCACCCAGATATCGAGGTTCGACCGCTGGAAGGACCCTGCAGGGGTGATCCGGGCCTTCAGGATGGCGAGGAAAGAGGCGGACTGCACGCTGGTGCTGCTCGGAAATGTAGCCACCGACGACCCGGAAGGAGAAGAGGTGTACAGGTCACTCCTGAGCGAGGGCGAGGAGCGCATCATTCTGATCAGCCGGCAGGACACTGCATTGGTGAACGCCCTCCAGCGCCATGCCGCGGTGGTCGTTCAAAAGTCTCTGAGGGAGGGCTTCGGCCTCACGGTGACCGAGGCCATGTGGAAAGGGGCCGCGGTGGTGGGAGGCAATGCGGGAGGAATCAGCTACCAGATCGAAGATGGAGTGAACGGTTTTCTGGTGTCCTCTGTGGAGGAGACCGCGGATCGGATCGTACGTCTCATACGCGACGAAAATCTGCGGCGGGAAATGGGCAAAGCAGCCAGGGAGCAGGTGAAGGAAAACTTTCTCATGACAAGGCTCCTTGAAGATTATCTCGATCTCTTTCACTCGTTCGAAACCATATACCGTCTCAAGGGCCTGGGGGAGCAATGACGGAAAAGAGAGCGCTTCATACCTCGCGCCCGGCCATGGAAACACTCTCCCAGGGCGGAACATATAGAGAAAAGACGTTAGCACCTCTCATTTTCAGGGCCGGGGGAGCTGTTCCTCACCCCGGCCCTGTTCTTTTTCTCCCCCGGCTTCGCGGGCCAAAAGGAGAGACCTGTACCGAGGCGGTCTGACCGGGGCCTGCAGTAACCGAGAAAATCCCGCTTCGCGATAGAAGGAGTGCATCATGCCTGTCCATAATCACGAGCTCTCGGCCGTGTTTCAGAGGCTGGCGGACCTCCTCGAAATCCAGGGGGCCGACCGGTTCCGAGTACGCGCCTATCGCAATGCGGCCAGGACCATCGAGTCGCATCCGGGGAGCATCGCCGACATGGTACACAAGGAGCGTGATATTCAGGCGCTCCCCGAAATCGGCCGCGACCTGGCGGACAAGATCAGAGAATACGTGAAAACAGGCCGCCTGCGCCTGTTGGAGGAGCTGGAAAAAGAGATACCCCGAGGGTTGATCGCTCTCACCTCACTCGGCAGCATCGGGCCGAAGAGGGCCAGGGCTCTCTATGAAGAGCTGGGCGTCTCTTCTCTCGAAGAGCTCGCGGAGTGCGCCCGCAGGGGCGAGATCGCAAGAATCAGAGGGTTCGGCGCGAAGACGGAGCGGAAGATCCTTGAAGAGATCGCCGGAAAGTCCGGACAGGCCGTGAGGACGAAATTCATCAATGCCCATGAGATCGCCCAGGCGTATCTCGCGCACTTGAGGGGCCTCGATACGGTCAAGCAGGCGGTCGTGGCGGGCAGCTACCGCAGGAAGAAGGACACGGTTGGCGACCTGGACATCCTGGTGACCTGTGATGACCCCGGGCGGGTCATGGACCGCTTCACCGGCTTCGAGGATGTCGAAACGATCGTGTCCAAAGGCTCCACCCGCTCGACGGTCGTTCTTCGCTCCGGCCTCCAGATCGATCTCAGAGTGGTTCCCGATGAAAGCTACGGAGCGGCATTGCATTATTTTACCGGCTCCAGGGAGCACAGCATCGCGGTGAGGAAGATGGCGATGAAGAAGGGCCTGAAAATAAATGAATACGGCGTCTTCAGCGGGGAGCGTCTGGTGGCGGGACGCACGGAGGAAGACGTTTACAGGAGCGTCGGCCTGCACTACATCGAGCCGGAGCTCCGGGAGAACAGGGGCGAGATCGAGGCCGCCCTCAGAGGAGAGCTCCCCCGGCTGATCACCCTCGAAGACATCCGAGGGGATCTTCATGCACACACCAGCCTCACCGACGGCAGGAACACCCTGGAAGAAATGGTGGAAGCGGCCCGCAGCCGCGGGTATGAATATCTGGCCGTCACCAATCACTCTCCGCAGGTGAGAATCGCCCGGGGAATAACGAGTGATATCCTGATGAAGCAGCTCGAAGAGATCGAGAGTCTCGGCGGGCGTTATCCCGATATCACCATTCTGAAGTCGGCGGAGGTGGATATCCTCAAAGACGGATCACTGGATTATCCGGACGAGGTTCTCGACCTGCTCGACTTTACCGTCTGCTCGATCCATTATCACCTGCATCTCTCCCGCGACAGGCAGACCGAGCGGGTGCTCAGGGCGATGGACAATCCGCGGTTCACCATCTTCGGCCACCCCACCGGCCGGCTCATCAACGAACGCGAGCCCTACGAAATCGACCTCGAGAAGATTATCGAGGCTGCCCGCGAGAAAGGGTGTTATCTCGAGCTCAATGCACACCCCGACCGGCTGGACCTCGATGACATTTCCTGCAGGGCCGCCAAAAGCTCGGGAGTGATGGTCGCCATTTCCACCGATTCCCACAGCGTTCATCATCTGGGCTACATGGCCCTGGGCATTTATCAGGCCAGGCGGGGGTGGCTCGAGCCGGGAGATGTCCTCAACTGCCTGCCCGTGGGAGAACTGAAGCGCCGTTTCAGGCGGTAACCTCGTCGCCGGGGCTATCTGCTGACGATACCCCGGAGTTTGTCATCCGGGGCATTTTTCTCACAAGCCTCTCCATTTGCTTAATGGAGCGTCTCACCTATATTCTTTGGTAGGGGAAAGCCGTCCACGAGGCCGCGGCCCGGGCCGGTGCACGGGATTGCCGGGCCGTCTCCCGGCATCTCACCCGGGGCGGGCGCGTCACAGCCGGCCCGACAGGCTCGACCCGACCGCAGGTGCCCGGGCCGGTGTGCCGGCGCAGTCAGGGCCGTACGAGGTACCCGCAGGATATTCAGTAAGGGATGGCTATGGAGAAGAGCATCAAAGATATATACCGCGAGTTTGTCGCGCACATGGTCCACGACCTGAAGTCTCCCACGATCGCCATCGGAGGGTACGCCCACCGGCTGCGGTCAGGCAGAATCGGGGAGCTGAACGAAGAGCAGAAGCATGCGCTCGACGTGATCATCGAGAACAGCAAGAGGCTCGAGCACGATCTGCACATGATCCTCGAATACTTTCAGACAGATAAAGATCTGAAGCGGCTGCAGCCTCCGGAACGCATCGAGGTGCGGATGCTGCTCGAGGAGCAGGTGGAGAGCTATCGCATCGAGGCCCAGGAAAAGGAGATATCTCTCGAGCTCGACGTCCCGGCCGAGCCGATTGTCATGGAGGGTTATCCCCATCATCTGAGCAAGGCGGTGCTGAACCTTATCGACAATGCACTGAAATACACCCCCCGGAAAGGCTCGGTGACGGTCAGCGCCTCGTCTTCAGGGGATCTGGTGTCAATAGATGTTCAGGATACCGGCAGGGGGTTCAGGCAGCAGGACCTCGATATGATGTTCCAGAAGTTCGAAGATGTCATGGACATCCATGACCGGGAGATTCGCGGCTTCGGCCTGGGGCTTTCCAACGTAAAGCGCTATGTGGACATGCATCACGGTGAAATCCGCGTGCAGAGCAGAGAGGGCGAGGGGAGCACGTTCACTCTGATCCTGCCCGTGCACATGAAAGACAGAGAATGACCGCTCTCTCCCTGACATAAGAACGCCATGCGGATTTGAGGTCCGCATGGCGCATATATCGATCAACTCCCCTTTCGAGCTTTTCCTCTTTCTCTCCTGTCCAGACAGGCTGAAAAAAAAGAGGGTTGGAGAACGGGGCTGAGGTAGGTTCTCCAACCCCCGCTAAGAGGAGCATACGTGGTCTTTTTGGCTATTGTCCGAGCACCTTCCTTTTTATTCGCATTATCTTTTCCTGCCGCCCGCGGGTTCGTTCCCCGCGCTCCCTTTTCAGCGGCCTTCCCGTCATCCGAGCATGGCCGCGGCCGTCCGCGCCATCTGGTTCGCATACCCCCACTCGTTGTCGTACCAGGACATCACCTTCACCAGATCACCGTCCACCACCTGGGTCATGTTCCTGTCCACGATGGAGGCGTGCGGGTCCTGGATGATGTCGGTTGACACGATCTCGTCCTCCGAAACCCTGAGGACCCCCCGATAGCGCTGTCCCCGGGCCTCATCCCGGAATATGTCGTTGACCTCTTCTTTGCTCGTAGGCCTTTTCGTGAGGAAAACGACATCCGAGATAGAGCCTACGGGAACGGGTGTCCGCACCGCAACTCCGTCGAACCTGCCTTCGAACTCGGGTAGTGCATATCCCGTGGCCTTGGCCGCTCCCGTCGTGGTCGGCACCAGGTTTATGGCTGCGGCCCTTCCCCGCTTCCATTTTTTGTTGCCCCCGTCGACCAGGGCCTGCGATGCTGTGTAGGCGTGCACGGTGGTCATAATCGCCTTGTGCACCCCGATCCTTCTGCCCATTATCTCCACCAGGGGCGTGATGCAGTTGGTGGTGCAGCTTGCTGTGGAGACGATGTCCGTCTCTTTCTCCGCTCTGTTCACCCCGTGGACAACGGTCTCGATGCCGCCTCCCTTCGCCCGCGTGGAGAGTATCACGTGGGAGGCGCCTGCCTTGAGATGATCCTCCAGCTCCTTCCTTGTCGTAAACACCCCGGAACACTCAAATACCAGATCCACCTCAAGCTCTTTCCACGGCAGATTCCCGGGGCTCTTTTCCTGGAGGAAACGATAGCTCTTTTCATCGATGACAATGGCATCCTCTCTGCTCTGGACGGTTTTCCCGTACCGTCCGTACACCGAGTCGTATTTCAGCAGGTACGCGATGTTGTCGGGAGGCCTGAGATCGTTGACCACTGCGATATCGAGCTCAGGCATGTTTATCAGCACCTTGAACAGCGCTCTCCCGATCCTTCCCATGCCGTTTATCGCGACTCTTGCCATGCTGTTCCCCCTAGGGACCGTATCCCGCTCAGTGAGGGCTGCTCCCTGCCTTCCCCTTCTCAGGAGACAACCTGAACTGCCAGGCCGGTTTCCCCCGTGCATGAGGGGAACCGGCCTCCGCCTCCTTTTAACGCCAGAAGATTCCAGGGAGCCTTCCGTCCCTGAAGAAACACCATTCTGATGTCGTATCTACAAAGAACGTGCCAGAGAAAGCGCAACAGGAATCAACAGACATATTAACCCCTTATCAGAATTCCATCGCAGGCCGTCCGATGAGAGTGTCCTGCGGGACAGGATTAAATCCCACGGCAGGGGAAACGAACGCTATCGTCCCCAGGATTCCGGGGGTATATTCCGAACGCCTTCTTCTCCCTCGAGATCGAGTTTCATAGATATGAAGGCGAAGAGATCCCTCAAGGTCACGATGCCCTCGAGATGCCCACGATCGGTCACCAGGAGCCTGCTGACCCCCTCGCGATTCATCCTTGCCATAACCTTCATCGCATCCATGGAGGGGTCGACCGTGTTCTTCTCGGAGCACTGGGAGACGATGTCCTCGACCCGTTTCCGGTCCCACTCTTCGCGGGGCACCTCCTTGATCCTGTCCAGGGTGATGCACCCCTCGAGGTTTCCGGATGCATCCTGCACCGGGAACATCTTGTAATGGTATTTATAGAAATAGTCGTGGATCATCTGATCCAGCGGCATGGCCGGAGAGACCGTCACCGGATCTTTTTTCATGAACCGGCGGACCGGTTCGCCGCTCAGGGCCCGCTGCATGAGAAGCTGGGTGTAGGATGTCTGGGAGGCGCTCCTCAGGAACAGGCCGATGAGCACCCACCACATGCCACCGATGAAGTTCCCGGAGATAATGTTCAGGACCCCCAGCAGAATGAGCCCCAGCCCGAAACCGGCCCCGATCCTGGTCGCGATGCGCGTCGCCCAGCGGAGGTTTCCCTTCCATTTCCACAGTGCTGATCTGAGCACCCTGCCTCCGTCCAGTGGATATGCGGGGACAAGGTTGAATACGGCAAGGACGAAGTTGATGACGGCAAGGTAATTGAGCACGGCATTCGCCTGTCCGGGCAAGCCGGCTTGTATTCCCATGCGGTAGACGCCGTAGAAGACAAGCCCCAGCACGATGCTCGACAGAGGCCCTGCAACGGCCATGAAAAACTCTGTCCTGGAATCGTCGGGCTCCTCGTTCATCTCGGAGACCCCGCCGAAGACGAACAGGGTGATGCCTCGGATATCCAGGCCGAATTCGCGCGACACCAGGGAATGACTCATCTCGTGGAATATGATCGAAAAAAACAGACCTATCGCTCCCACGATACCCATGATCCAGTATTCGGTTACGGAAAACCCCTGGTAATAATACGGAAAAAACCCGGCGGCCAGCGTCCAGGTGATGAGAACCGCGATAATGATCCAGCTGAGGTCGATATAGACGGTGAATCCGAAGAGTTTGAACACCTGTATGCGTTTTCCGAACATGTATTTTCCCCTTCCGGGCGGCTGTTTCTTCCGGCAGCCGCTTTTCCGCCGGATCATCCAGGGGTGTCCGGAGGGTCCGGGCGCCCCTCGGGCGCGCAGCCGATTATGAGCTCTACAATGATTATGCCAAGGGCCCGCGGACAGAAATCGATCATGCGCGCCAGACGTTAGAAAACACGACACAGACGCGTCTCAGGGCTGTCTGTCCGGGGAGACTGGACGGATTCCCATGCAAGGGGACACGCCCCGGCCGGGTGGAATCGGGCCGGATCGGATCTGCCGGGGTTCCGGGGCATGCAGCCGCCTGTGTCCCGCCCGGGGATCGACGGCGGCCGGCCTTTTTTGCAGGGCCGGCGGCCCATGCGGGCCGGTAATCTCCCGCTTCCCGCAGCCGGGGAGGCAATGCGCTCTGCTGGCATCCTTCACGCTCTCTCCTTTGATCTCTTCCTCCCGGCCCTTACTATTTCTTCACAGGGGCGGAGTCTTCCCTGCCGGTTCGCCGCCCCGAGAAACCGGTCGGGAGGCGGGTTGTGAATCGCACGCATGGCCATCACGCAATGCACGAGGCCCCTGGGAAGAAATCGGACGGGGAAGGCCCCGGTGTCCATGCCGCGCACAGGATAGAGGATTTCAAGAAGAGGTTCCTGGCCTGCCTCATTCTCACGGTTCCGGTGCTCGTCCTTTCCCCCCAGATACAAGGCTTCCTGGGAGTTCGACCGCTGCTCGGCGACAGGGCCGATCTCCTGGTGCTCTTCATTCTGTCATCCGTCATCTACTTCTACGGAGGCTCTCCCTTCCTGAAAGGCCTGGTGCACGAGGCCAGGCGGCTGCAGCCTGCCATGATGACGCTCATCGGCATCGCCATCTCCGTGGCCTATGTCTACAGCGCGGCCGTGGTGTTCGGCCTGCCCGGCATGGACTTTTTCTGGGAGCTAGCCACGCTGATCGACGTGATGCTGCTGGGCCACTGGCTCGAGATGCGTTCTGTGGAGCGCGCGGCAGGGGCGCTGGAAGAGCTGGTGAAGCTCATGCCCTCTCTCGCCGGCAGGGTGAGGGAGGACGGGAGCATAGAAGAGGTCCCGGTGGAGAGCCTGAAGAAGGAGGACCGGGTTCTGGTGAGGCCCGGCGAAAAGGTGCCCATTGACGGGGTGGTGGTTGAGGGGCGGACCACGGTGGACGAAAGCATGCTCACCGGGGAGAGCAGGCCTGTGCAAAAGGATGAGGGAAGCCAGGTCATCGGCGGCATGATCAATGGAGAATCGGCCGTCACCATACAGGTCACCAGGACCGGGGAAGACACCTACCTCTCACAAGTCATCCTGATGGTGAGAAGGGCTCAGGAATCGAAATCCAGGGTCCAGGCTCTCTCGGACCGGGCAGCGTACTGGCTCACTCTCGTCAGCCTTTCCGTGGGGGGCGGTACGCTTGCGGTCTGGCTCATCCTCGGGCAGGATTTTGTCTTCGCCCTGGCGCGCATGGTGACTGTCATGGTCATTACCTGCCCCCATGCGCTCGGTCTCGCGGTGCCGCTGGTGGTGGCGGTGTCGGCGACTCTGGCCGCCGGAAACGGACTGCTCATCAGCGACCGCGCGGCATTCGAGCGGGGCAGGGACATCGATGCCGTCGTGTTCGACAAGACCGGAACGCTGACTCAGGGAAGGTTCGCCGTGACGGACGTCCTGCCGGAATCCGGGTGGGAGCCGGACGATGTCCTGCATATTGCGGCCTCGCTGGAAAGCCACTCCGAGCATCCTATCGCCCGGGCAATCATCGACGAGGCCGGGAGGAGAGGACTGAAGCTCACCGGCCCCCAGGACTTCAGGATCATCCCCGGCAGAGGCGCGCAGGCACGCCTGGATGACCGGATGATCAGGGTCGTGAGCCCGGGATATTTGGAGGAGAAAGGGTACGAGGCCGGAAGGGGCCTCATGGATGCCGTCTCGGCAGAGGGCAGGACCACGGTTTTCGTGATAGCGGACGAGAGAGTGATCGGCGCCCTGCAGCTCGCCGACACAGTGAGGCCGGAATCCGGAGAGGCTCTGAGCAGCCTGAAGGGCATGGGCCTCAAGGTCATGATGCTCACCGGGGATTCCCTGCCGGCGGCGAAGAGGGTGGCGGACGAGCTGGCGCTCGACGAGTACTTTGCCGAGGTCCTGCCTCACGAGAAGGCGCAGAAGATCAGGGATATTCAGGCCCAGGGAATGCGCGTGGCCATGGTGGGGGACGGGGTGAACGACGCTCCCGCCCTGGCGGTCGCGGACCTGGGGATCGCGATCGGCGCGGGCACGGACGTGGCGGTGGAATCGGGAGACGTCGTGCTGGTGCGCTCCGACCCGAGAGATGTGTACAGCATCCTGAAGCTGGCCCGGGCGTCATACTCCAAGATGCTCCAGAACCTCTTCTGGGCGACCGGCTATAACGTGATAGCCATTCCGCTCGCCGCGGGCGTGCTCGCCCCGCTGGGCTTCGTGCTGCCGCCCGCTGCAGGGGCTCTGGCAATGTCGATATCCACTGTCATCGTGGCGATAAACGCCCAGCTTCTGTGGAGGATGAAGGCGCAGATCTCTCCATAGCGCGCGGTACCGCGCATTCGGGAGTAATGACGGCCGGAGGCATCGCGGCTCCGGTAAAAAAATCGAAAAGGAGGACGACCATGCCTGAATTCACAACCTCGTTTACCGTGAAAAAAAGTGACAGGAAACTGACAAAAGAAGAGCTCATCCGCGCAATCCGCTTCAGTGTCGCAGCCGAGTATGAGGCGGTTCAGATCTATCAGCAGATCGCGGAGTCCATCGATGACAAGGCGGCAATCAAGGTGCTCAATGATGTCGCGGAGGAAGAGCTGGTCCATGCAGGAGAGTTTCTCAAGCTGCTCTACCACCTGAGCCCTGAGGAGGAGCGCTTTTACAAGGAAGGGTTCGAAGAGGTTGAGGAGCTGATCGGCAAGACCAGGAAAAAGAAGTGACAGCCCCGATCGCAGCACCCGCATGAGGATCGCGCAAGGAGAGGCCATGGCAAGGACCGTGTATATCGTCGAACAGGATTGTCAGGGATGCGGCCTGTGTGAAGACATCTGTCCCGAGGTGTTCAGGCTCAACGAACAGACGGAGGTGGCCGAGGTCATTAAGCCCGCAGGAGGTCCGGAAGACCTCATACAGCAAGCCGTCGATTCGTGCCCGGCAGAATGCATCTACTGGGAAGAGGAGTGATGATTTTCCTCGCATGGAGGTTTTTGAAGCGCCCTCACCGGAAAGGCGGGCGGACATAAGGAGAAAACGGCCTCTCTCTTCACTCATGCACTCGATGACGGCCTCCCGGCGGGCCTGCCATTACTCTCTAAGGAAGCGTATGGGAGGAGAGGGCCGCATCTTTTCGCCCGCTTGCCGCAAACACGGCGGGGCGGGCCCTGAAAACGGCTTCATACCCGGCCCCCGGGCTGTCGGAGGAAGCGCACGACCTCATGCACCATTCACGGGAGGAGATCTTCGGCAGGGCATGAGCTGTCTAAAAAGCTTCAGCAAAGGAGAATAACCGCTTACAGGAACGCCTTCTGGAGCTCGAAGGCCTCAGCCCGGTCCTGAAGCGCCGCCTCGTCGTGGATGCTGCTGTTCAGCGCCTGGAGAACGGCTTGGAGCTCGTGCGGGGCTTTTCCTCTGGCGTCGAAGAAGAAGGCCGATCCCCGGTCAAGGGACACGGGCCTTCCCAGACGCTGCGAGAGCGCCCGTTCCAGGGACGCCGTATCCAGGTGCCGGTTCCCTTCCATCCTGATGACGCTGAGCCCGGCCGTGCCGCCGTCCGGCAGGTAAATGGCCCCTGACGAGAAGTCCACGGCAAAGGCGATGACCCCGGGTACGATGAACAGCAGGAGCAGGCCTGCATCCAGCAGCGCCACCACTGGGTCGACCCGGCCTCCTTCCTGTCCCCGCCGCTCGGGGTAGAGGAAGTATCCGCAGGCGGAAAAGCTCGCCATACAGGTAACGAGGAGCACCGTAGTTATCCATTTTTTCACTCGCGAAGAGATCATGGTTCACCTCCCAGTCCTCTGATCAGGGTATGGGGCTGCGGCACCACAGGCCACGGTCCGGCGGAACACGAGACCGCAGGGGCGGTATGTCCGGATAAGCTCTCTGAAGAGCCCTTCGCTCAGTGGGGGATCACTCTCCGATAATCTTCACGAGAACCCGCTTTCTTCTCCTTCCGTCGAACTCGCCGTAGAAGATCTGCTCCCAGGGGCCGAAGTCGAGCTTGCCCTCTGTTATCGCGACAACGACCTCGCGGCCCATGATCTGGCGCTTGAGATGGCCGTCCGCATTGTCCTCTCCCACGTTGTGGCGGTAGCGGGACACCGGCTCGTGGGGAGCGAGCTCTTCCAGCCACCTGGCGAAATCATGATGGAGCCCGCTCTCGTCGTCGTTGATGAACACGCTTGCGGTGATGTGCATCGCGTTGACGAGCACGATCCCCTCCCTGACGCCGCTCTCCTTGAGGCACTGATTCACCTCCGGCGTGATGTTGATGAACTCGATCCGGTTCTTCGTGTTGAACCACAGCTCTTTCCGGTATGATTTCATACGATGATCCTCTCGACATTGTATTTCGTCACCGCTGCGCCCGGGCTGTCCGCCCCACACCCTATCACTGTATAGTACCCTGGGGCGCCCCGCCCTCAATACCCGGGGGGAGTCCGGTACGCACCGGCGGCTTTATCGAGCATTCCCGCAATGGTGAGCAGCTCCATGTCGCGCCATCTCTTTCCCGCGATCTGCACGCCGATGGGCATGCCGTCTTCCGTGTAGGCGATGGGGGTCACCACCACCGGGCTGCCGGTGAGGTTGAAGACTGTTGTGTAGGCGCTGTTCGCAACGAGGTAGTTGATCTCGGTGCCGTCGACGGAAACGCCTTGCGTGTAGACGGGATACGGCCCGAAATACGTCTTGGGCTCGATGTGCGGATATGCCGGGGTGGTGCTCACCGGGGTGACCCAGACGTCCCACTCCTGGAGAAACTCCTCCAGCGACGCCGTGAGGGCGTCTCTTCTGGTCAGGTCCGTCATGTACTTGTCAAAGGTGATGGGGTAGACCATGCGGATCATTGGCACATCCTTGCGGTAGGCCCATCCGAAGAGGAAGTTCACAAACCTCATCAGCGGCGGGTTATACGGCCCGAGCTCCATGTCCATGATCCTGCCGTAGGTACCCCATACCATCTCGGGATCGAAATTCTCCGGCTGCGCCCGCTCGACCGTGCATCCGGCCCGGGCGAGCCTGCCGGCGAATTCCTGAATCGCGCGGCTCGTCTCTTCGGTCACGGTTATCCCGCCGAAATCGTCGGTCCAGGCAATGCGCAGGTCTTTCATCTCTCTGGAGGGAGGGTCGTCCAGACAGACGACCGGGACATCCTGATCCTTCAAATCCGGTCCTGCGATGATCCTGAGGCTCAGGATCAGATCCTCAATGGACCGGGCCAGAGGGCCGGAGCACGCCAGGTGGCGCACCGACCGGTAACCCACGGAATCCATCCGCGGCATGCCCGGGGAGATGCCGTGCTTGGACACCAGGTTTTCGGTCGGCTTGATGCCGTAGATGCCGCAGAAGTGAGAGGGTATCCGGATCGAACCGCCGATGTCGTTTCCCATGCACAGGGCGGTCATGCCTGCGGCCACCGCCGCGGCCCCGCCTCCGGTGCTTCCGCCGGGCGTTCGATTGACGTCCCATGGGTTGTTCGCCACACCGAAGACCGGGCTTCTGGTCTGGTAGTCCATGGCGATCTGTGGGAGATTGGTCTTTCCCAGGATGACGGCCCCCGCCTTCCTGATCCGCTCCACGACCGTGGCATCGAAGTCGGGGACATACTCCGCGAGGGGGGGATGGCTGTTGGTGGTCCTCAATCCGGCGGTGGCGTAGTTGTCTTTGATGGTGACGGGCACGCCGTGCAGAGGCCCCCAGATCTCCCCCCGCTTCAGCGCCTCGTCGGCCTCCCTGGCACGCTTCCGAGCACCCTCGGCATCGAGGGTCACGATGGCGTTGAGCCCGGGGTTGTGCCTCTCGATCTGCTCCAGGTATGCCTCGACCGCTTCCGTTGAAGAAATCCGGCCGGTTCTGATCATGTCGGCAAGCCGGTGGGCGGGAAGGAAAACGATCCTGCTCTCCTCCGGGTTCACCCCGGGGGACTCATCCAGCGCAACGGCCTTTCCGGCGCAGAACAGGAAGCCGAACAGCAGCCATGTACATGCGATTGATACAACGACACCTTTCGACCACATCATACGGATCATGCCAAACCTCCTTTCTCACACATTTAAAAAAAACCGCTTTCCGGCCCCAAGGATCCATTTCGAGCTGACAGCTCCGGTCCGCGCCGCAGCACGGCCTTGGGCCGCCGGAGAAGCCGATCCTTCATCACCGGGGCCTCTGCTCTCCCGGCCTCGATCTCATACCGCCCGGTGCGGCATACTCTCTCCGGGATTTCTTCCTCCCCCGGCTCGGACACCGCCGGCCCGTCAAGCGCGCGCGGCCGGACATTCTTCTTGAGATCCGCAGCTCGGTCGAGCACGGCGTCAAGAGCGAGACCGCCTTCTGGTCCCGTGAGAGCGAACATGAAAGGCCCGCCGGGCCCCACGCCGGATTTCGCCCGGTCGGCAGCGCCTCAGGCCGGTCCTTTGCTCACGGCATCGGATTCTCTCTTCGGCTCACGGGCTTTTCCCGGCGGGCTTCATGCTCTCGGGCATGAGCACGGCCGTCACCTCGCCCCGGACACAGATCGTGTCGCGGGCGGACACCCGAACCTCCACAATGGCCTTCTTTTCGCCCATCTCCTTGATTCGTCCGCGCAGGATGAGGGGAACGCCGATAGGCGTGGGCCTGAGATAATCGACCTTGAGCGATGCCGTGACGAATCTGAGCACAGGCTTAGATCCCATCTCCCGGCCCTGCCTCCGGTATGCCGCGGCCGATGCGGTGCCGGTGCCGTGGCAGTCGATGATCGAGGCGAGGAGCCCCCCGTAGACAAACCCGGGTATGGCGGTGTGATAGGGCTCGGGCGTGAACTCGGCGATGCTCTCGTCACCGTCCCAGAAGCTTCTTATCCTGTGTCCGTATTCGTTGAGCCTCCCGCACCCGAAACAGTGGCTCAGATCGTCAGGGTAGTAGTCCTGGAATCCCTTTTCGCGCATGACCTCCCCCTGTGCACACAATCATGGCGCCGCAGGTGCAATTCCATCGATATGCCCGAGCATACCACAAGGCCCGGCCCTGAGGGAAAGCATTTTTCCTCGGCCCGCCGCCTTCCTCCCGAAGGGCGGCCGCCGCTTCACGAGCAGGACGGTTCCTCCCTGTTCCCCTTCCTGCACGCACCCTGGGGCATCCTGCATTCCTCGCCCTCGAATTCCAGCTCCACGGTGGAATGCGCGATGCCGTGGCAGGACATGATCCTCCGGATCTCGTCCTTCAGGCACGCGAGGTCCTGTATGGTCTGGCTGCCTTTGAGCGCCGCGTGCATGGTCAGAACGTGGTTATATCCGTCCAGGGTCCAGACGTGGGCGTGGTGGGTGTCTGCGATGCCCGGGATCTGTCTGACCTCCCGTTCGATCCCCGGCAGGTCCACCTCGCGGGGGGTTCCCTGGAGGAAGATGTTCATGGTCGTCCTGAAGCCTCTCAGAACATTGTAGAGCACGTAGAGCGTGATGATGATGGAGAGAATGGGATCGATCACCGGGATCTGCCAGAAGAGCAGGACGACGCCGGCAACGAGGATGGCGAGCCAGCCGAGCACGTCCTCCAGGAGATGCCAGGCGACGATCCGCGCGTTCATCCCCTTTTTGTCCCTGAGCCTGACGACGGCAAACCCGTTGATGAGAATGCCCGCCACGGCGAACGCGACCATACCGGGCGCATGGGAGAGCTGGGGATGAAAGAGGCGGGGGACGGCCTCGGAAAGAATGATGAACGACCCTGCCACCAGGATGATCACGCTGATCATGGCGCCCATCAGCGAAAAGCGCCGGTAGCCGTAGGAGAAGAGCTCGTCGCCCTGCCGCGAGGAGATTCGTTCGAAATACCATGCCGAGCCGAGCGCGAAGCTGTCTCCGAGGTCGTGCACGGCGTCCGCGAGGATGGCCATACTGTTCGTCCAGATCCCTCCTGCAATCTCCAGCAGGGCGAAGAGCAGGTTGAGGAAAAAGGCGAGCCGGATGCTTTCCGTCGCGCCGTGGTGGGAGTGCGCGTGCCCCCCGTTCTGAGAATCAGCATGTGCGTGTACGTGTACCATGCTTCTATTATAGGCATTCCATCAATGATGGATAGTGTTTTTTTCACACGGCTCGGGCAAAGATGCGCAAAAACCGGGAAAGACCGGGGTGCGATGCCTGCCCCGGGAGGGCGGAAGCGGCCCAGCCTGTCGCAACCTCCCTGCAGGGGGTCGTGGCAGGCCGGACGGTCGTGCTATTGACTCGGCGCATGAAATGGGCGATCATCCTGATGATACAGGATGAAATTCAAAGGGTGCGTCCCGGCGCAACCCATGCGCCCGATGTCGTACAAGGGCGGCTCGAGGAAACGGACACCGGCCGCGAGGGGACGCTTTCGCGCGGAGCAACGCGTGAGGGAACAGGAGGTATCCATGGTACAGGTACGGTTCGAAGACACGTCCGGCGGGCTCGATGCAGCCGTTGCGTCCATGTTCGAGGCCTTCGGCGGGGGCCGCGGCCTGCTGAAGTCGTCCCGCGACGTTTTTCTCAAGGTGAACGGGATCGACTTCAAGCCGCACGTCTACACCTCTCCGGAGGTCGTGGCCTCGGTGGTGCGCTATTTCCAGAGGCAGGGGGCGCGCCACGTCTATGTCATGGAAAACAGCACCCAGGGCAATTTCACCAGGCTCGTGTTCGATATCTGCGGCATGAAGAAAGTCTGCGACGATACAGGGGCTGTCCCGGTGTATCTGGACGAGACGGCGGAGATCCCCATGTTTCTGCCCGGGCTCGAATCGTTCGTTCAGATTCCGGACTTCATTCACGAGCACCTGATCCGCAGGCGGCGGGAAAATCTCTACATCTCGATACCGAAGCTCAAGACCCATTCCATGACCACCGTGACGCTCGGCATCAAGAACCAGTTCGGCCTCATCCACCAGAAAAGCCGGATCGCGGACCACAACTTCAAGCTCCACCAGAAGATCGCTGACATCTACGCCAATATCCGGCCCGATTTCACGCTCATCGACGGGGTCGAGGCGACCAACTACGGCCATTACCCGGCGCTCGCCCAGGAGAAGCTGTGCGTGATACCCGTAAACGTCCTCATCGGAGGGCCCGACCCCCTGGCCGTCGATGTGGCGGCGGCGAAATTTCTGGGGTTTTCCTTGAGCGAGGTTGAGCATCTCAAGCTTGCGGCGAAATACGGCTTCGGCGAGTCGAGAATGGCGAAGATCGAAATCCAGGGCAGCGACATCTTCGACACACGCAGGCAGAAGCTGAGCTGGGACCTTCTGGAAAAGTTTCCCGCAGGGGTGAGAATCATCCGGGGCAGGACCATGTGCTGCACCGAGGGGTGCAAGCGCAACACCGAGGCCGTGCTCGAGGTCTTCGGCCAGGACTATGAGGGCAGGGGGAGCTTCACCATCCTCATGGGGAAGGGGATCGCGGGATCGGATGTCGCGGGCCTGAGCGGCCCGGTTCATATCGCGGGAGACTGCGCCATATACGAGTGGTATCCGGAGCTCAGCCGAAAGCTCGGAAAGTCGAAGATCACCGTCTCCCCCGGATGCAACAACCTCGCGAAGACCATCGACGGCATCACCCGGTGGCTCCACATCCATCCGCTCAAGCTGGTGCCCATCAATCCGCTCAAATCCCTGGCGCTGCTCATTCAGGCCAAGCTCCACGGGTCCAAGGCGAACATCACGCAGGTGGTGAAGCTCTGAGTCACGCCTCGCAGGTCTGCTTTTTTTCCGGCCTGAGGGCCCGGTTCAGCTTGCCGCTGGAGAAGCCCTCGAGGTCGAGGGTGACGAAGAGGAAGCCCAGGTCTCTCAATGCCGAGACAATGAGCTCCTTGTAGGTGAGCGCCTTGTCCATGTCCTCGATCTCCACCACCGCGGTCTCCAGCGGGAAATACCTCACCCGGCACACGGAAAAGCCCAGCCGCCTCAGGAACGACTCCGCGCTCTCCACCCGTCTCAGGCGCTCGCGGGTGATCTCCATGCCGAAGGGGATGCGGGAGCACAGGCAGACGGTGTTGGGCTTCTCCCAGGTGGGAAGGCCTATCCGCCGCGAGTACTCGCGGATCTCGTCCTTGGTGACGCCGCACTCCACGAAGGGCTGCCAGATGCCGTCTTCCCGCGAGGCCCTGATGCCCGGGCGGTAGTCCTTGAGGTCGGATACGTTCATGCCGTCAGCGACGACGGCGATGCCCTGCCTGCCGGCCAGGCTTTTCGCAATGCGGTTGCGGATCTTTCTGCAGGTGTAGCAGCGATCCGGCTGGTTGCGGGAAAAGGCCGGGTCCTCCTCCATCTCGTCGATGGCGACCACCTCGCACGGGATGCCGATGAGCTCTGCGAGCATCCTCGCCTCCGCCGCCTCTTCCCGGTGTATGATGGGGGAGAAGAAGGTGAGCGCACGGGCGCCGTCCTGCAGAACATCGCGGGCGAGCCGGGCGAGCAGCGTGCTGTCGAGGCCCCCGGAAAAGAGGACCAGGAGCTTCTTCCTGGCCTCGAGCGCCTTTTTCACGGCCTCAAACTTGTCCATTCATCCGTCTCCTGATCGACCTGAGAATTCTCACCGCGGCCGCGGCCGCGCCCACGCTGTTGCCGATGTTCAGCACCACGAGCCCCGGCACGCAGCTCTGAAGCATGGTGCGCAGCGCTGTGTCACCCCCGCCGCCCAGCCCGTACCCGACAGGCGTGGGCACCGCGATCACCGGTTTGTCGGTGAGCGAGGCGATCATGGTGGGGAGGATCCCGTCCATGCCGGCAAAGACGATCAGAACGTCCGCCTCCCCGGTCTTGCGGATGCCCAGAAACGGCCGGTGCATCCCCGACGCCCCGAAGTCGAAGGCCCTGATCACGTTCACGCCGATCTCCTCCAGGAGCAGGCCGCATTCCCCGGCATGGGGCGTGTCCGCGGTCCCTGCCGTGAGGATGCCGACGGTTCCCAGCCGCTCGCGGTGCGCCTCGCCGGAGGCCACCACCGCCAGTCCGCCGGCCCTGACTGTCCTGGCATCGGGGAACGCCCGCCTGAGAGCGTCCTCCAGCTCGTCGTCGATCAGAGAGACAAACGCGCGGCCGGCCTTGTCGAGAAAGCTGCGTACGATCCTCAGCACCTGGTCCGTGCTCTTGCCCCGGGCATAGATGACCTCGGGAAAGCCGGTCCGGTGGTGCCGGTGAAGGTCGAGCAGAAAATCCTCGCCCTGCTCGTACAGCGCCCGGACGATCTCTTCCTGCGCGTCCTCGATCCCGATCTCCCCCCTGCTCACCTTTTCCAGCAGCTCTCTGATCACGGCTTCCTCCCTGTTGTATCTTCCCGGTGCATCTCCCCGGGGTTCGGAGAACCGCCGGAGGAGTCTTCACGGATCAGCCGCAGGACCTCTTCCCGCACCGAGGCGACGGGCAGGCCCTCCCGGTCGGAGATCCGCGCGAGGTCGCGGTATTCGATCTTGGCGCGCTTCGACCCGTCGGGCAGCGTGCTTTCCTTGACGCGCACCTCTCCCCAGCGTGTGCTGATAGTGTAAGAAGTACGCTCCAGCACCCTCCTTTCAATAGGATGAAAACGCGCGCCGATGGAGGTGGTGTGAGTCAGGAGACAGGCCATGACCTCTTCGAGACGCTCCGCCGGACACACGGACTCGAAGCAGAAGCCCGGCCTGCCCCGCTTCATGATCTTCGGCACCAGGTGCGCGTCCAGGGCGCCCGCGTCAAAGAGCCGGGCAAGGGCGGTCTCGGTCTCTTCCGGGCTCATGTCGTCCACGTCGGCCTCCACCAGATACATGTGAGGGGCGTATCCTTGCTCCTTCGTTTCGCACAGGATGCACCGGCAGAGATTGGGCCATCCGGGGATCTCCCGGTCGCCGCAGCCGTATCCGACGGATTTGATCGTGAGGTCGGGCGGAGGGCTCCCGGGATCCGCCAGCGCGGCTATGGCCGCGGCCCCCGTCGGCGTGGTGAGCTCGTATTCGATGTCCGTGAACCGCACGTTCATTCCCTCCAGGAGCTTTACGGTCGCCGGGGCGGGAAGCGGAATGGTCCCGTGCATGGATCTCGTCGTGCCCGTGCCCAGGGGAACCCGGCGGCAGTAGACGGACCGGACCGACAGGTAGTCGATCGCGGCGGCGATGCCGACGATATCCAGAATCGAGTCCAGGGCCCCTACTTCGTGGAAATGGACCTCTTCCACGGAGACGCCGTGCACCTCGGCCTCCGCCTCGGCCAGCGCCAGAAAGATCCTGCCCGCCCGGTCGCGCACGGCATCGGGGAGCGGGGAGAGGATCGTATCTCTGATCGACGCATACGTTCTGTGCCCGTGGCTGTGCCCGCAGTCGAACGACAGGTCCAAGGCGGTGATTCCCTGAACGCTCCTGAGCGAGGTCTTCAAGGAGAAGCCGTCCACCGGAAGCAGCCGGAAGACGCTCTCCAGATGCTCCTTCGGGCACCCCAGATGAATCAGGCTTCCCAGCAGCATGTCCCCGCTGATTCCGCCGACGGGGTCTATGATCAGAATCCTCACGCGTCACCTCCGGAATTGTCTGACTGTATGGTCAGAGACCGTATCCCACTTGTGCCATATTTCCCCTGCCGCAGACAATGCCTTTTCCCCCGGGGAATTTTTCACCATCCATCTTGTGTGCCCTCGATAAAAGGATTATGAATGGAGTCAATCCCGCCGAAAGAGAGGGTGAGGATTATATTTGTGAGGAGCAGCATGAAGATCCAGTGCCTTCTTATCATTGCCTGTTCGTTTCTGTTCATGGGGGCGGCCGCCCCAGAGGCGACCACGTACACGGTCCAGAGCGGCGACACCCTCTCAAAGATCGCGGCCATATACATGCCGTACACCGCTGCGTACACGAAGAAGGAGCTGATCGCCAGCATCAGGGCGATCAACCGGATCGAAGGCCCTCTGTCGATCGGCCAGTGCCTGAGCATACCGGTGGCCTGGAAGGAGCCGGTCAGGCCCAGGACCGTTGCCAAGCCCAAGAACTTCCCGGCCAAGGGCCTCTATATGAACCCGTCGTCGGCCGGCACACGGTTTATCTTCGATTCCGCGGACAAGCTCCGGATGTTCGGGGGCAACACCATTGTCTTCGATGCCAAGGACGATATGGGGGCCATCACCTTTCCCAGCCCTATCCGGGCGAAGTACTGCCCCAACGAGAAATACCACCCGAACATCGAAGAGCTGCCGAAGCTGATCGAGTATCTCCACCGCATGGACATCCACGTGGCGGCGAGGGTGGTGGTGTTCCGCGACCCCATCATGGCGCGCAACCGGCCCGAGTGGTGCATCAACCGCGAGAAGCAGTGGCTCGACCCGGCGAACCCCGAGGTGCAGGAATATATCCTCGCCGTGATCAGAGAGCTCGTCGAGAACGGCGTGGACGAGATCCAGCTCGACTA